>Ga0209671_1001264_pt1 | contig 20638 bp, 11 predicted proteins | sample WorMetHERISLAND2_2_FD_187401 | JGI IMG/M metagenome (GOLD analysis project Ga0209671, IMG submission 187401) | Marine gutless worms symbiont microbial communities from Max Planck institute for Marine Microbiology, Germany - Olavius geniculatus... | ecosystem: Host-associated > Annelida >... | reverse complement strand
GCCCATCCCCGAGAACTTCCCAATTGGCGTGGAAAAATCTCTTATGCAAGCCAAGTTATAGCCAATTTTGTCCCAAACTTTGTTGCCATGGCAACGGGAGTTTCCCCGAGAATCCTCTATAGGCGCAAAAATCTCCAAAAAATCTTACGCAAGTTGAGTTACAGCCAATTTTGTCTCAAATTTCTTTGCCATGGCAACGGGGGTCAATCGGGGATAAATATAAATGTCACCATTAATTAGGCCATCTCCAAAAACCATGTCCTAGAACCAAAAATTACGACTCTATCTTGCACACAACTGAAGTTATGACAGTTTAAAGAATTTAAAAATTTTTCCCATAGGCGCCATTGTAATTTTTTTGAATTTTTCGAATAAATAAGTGAAAAATAAATTTTTCTGTAACAATAAAAAAGCACTTCCTTGCACAGAACCGCATTATTTGACGTATTAAGCGTAAAAATCGGTCTAACGGACTCGCCTGTAGGCGAGTTGAAGAACCAAAAAAAGTGTAGTAAATTTCGAACAGGAGAGGTGTACATTTCACCTATGTGGGGAGCAAAAACCCCTGGGCGGATTGAGCCCAAATTTTTTTTGTGGTAGGCGTCCACGACATATTCACGCCATTCAAATTTGGTGACTATCGGTTCAGTGGTTTTGGGTTGGCTGACGGTCAAAGTTTGCATTTTTCCATGGACTTTGAAGGTCGTCATTACAACAGTCTCACTATCGTGTGAGGTGTGATTTGGTTATCTCTGCATTTGGAGCGTTTTAACCTGTTTTGCCTTGTAACTTAAAATGTCTTTTGTCATTTCATGAAGGTTACTTCTAAAGTGATTTTGGGGCTAGGTTTAGAAATGTAGAGGCCGATAATTGTTATGCTAATTTCTGCAGAACGGTGTACTCTGTACGGTTGCAGGAAGAGGAGGTGCAAGGAGGAACAGAGTGGAGCAGTCTAGGTGTGGGGGTGATTCGGAGTGTAGCAGTCCAACTGTGGGGGTGATGGGTCGCAAGTTCTGCGAGTTCATTGCCGGCTCACGACTGCTGGAATGTGCAAGTTGTTCCAAGCCACTGACGAGCATCGAACAGAGGCACTCGGCAAACTTTGTCAGTTCGACTGGCCCAGCGTGGCTGTTTCACCGCGTTGTCAACGTTATTTTCAGTGAAGCCTACAGCCGTGTCATGATCACTGGCCGTCATCTTGTGAATGACGTCATGTGCAAGTTCTGCGGTGCTCGGTTAGGCTGGAGATACGAGTACGCCGTCGATGGGCCGCAGCGCTACAAGGAAGGCAAAGTCATCCTGGAGTGTGCCGCCTTCCGCGAGGTTGAAAACACCATCGACGCCCAGCTTGTTTCCAGTGTTGACCGATCAATATGGGATTCAGAGGAGAGTGACCAAGCCTGATATTAATAGCTTCATATATGTCATTATGTGTACTACTGGCTCTGGAGAGTTAATTGTGATTCTGTTACCTGGCATGTCAGTCGCAGGTCTCGTCTTTTTTCAGTCTGTGTCTGTAAAATTTGTGCCAAGATTTCTTCAGATGGCAGTCATTTATTTACCGAAATATCATATTTAGCGTCTGCAGCTGCAGTTCTGAGAATCTGAGTCTTTTTGATCTATTTGGCTGCATTACTAAAATTAGTAGAGACTTCATGTTTCAGTTTTTCTTTCGAACTATGTCAGACCTGTCTGCATGTAGGAATGCTTTTTATGAACAATGAAAAAAGTCACAGTTATCTGATAATCAGTAGTGCAAATTTTGATTGATTAGTATTTTTCTTTGTTGCTATAATGCTGCTCTATGGGTGTCTCTATAAGGAATTGTGACTTGAAATTTGTAAAACTGCCTGTTTTGACAATTACCAACTTCTGAGAGATCTGGCTGAACCAGGGGTAACTCCAGCAAAATTGGCCAGTTACATACAATAAGAATCATCGGTTTTCTTGATTTGCAGTGTAAATAAAATGGAATTTCTAATGTAAATATGCATTTTCTGTTAGCAAAAGAACTAGATTTGTATGCTGATTTGTGTCCATGTGGCTGTTTCATTCTGCATTAGTAATTCTTTTGTGTGGAAGTTTGATAATCGTTGACAGCATATTAAAGACAGTTCAGCCAAGTGTGATAGATTTCTGGGAGGAGCGATTCAATTAATTGTAAAATGTTGTTTGTTTGATTAGGATGGAAAGTTCTTATCCAACAGTTCTCAGAAATTATTTTTTGGATTAATGTTACTTGTACAGCTTTGGAAAATGGACAGTTTAGCCATTTTAACAAAATTTGGAAATAATATGAAAGCGTGTTTGAAAAGCATAATTTTACACAAGCGGCTGATTAAAATTCACAGTAGCATTATTAGTGGTAACAGGTTTTTCAGTCACTCGACTTAGGCAGTGTATAATTTTTACGTGCGTAAGCAGCTACTGCTTTCAGCACGTCTTAGCCGTAGCAATTCTGTCTGTCATCCGTCCGTCACACGGGTGGATTAGTCAAAAGCGGTGCAAGCTAGAATCACCAAATCTTTACCGTCGGCTGCCTGGAAGACTAGTTTCAGGAACCGTAAAGCTTTTCCATAAATTCGAAGGGGGTCATCCTGAACGAGGGCGCTAAATGAGAGGTGAGTGGACAAAATTTGCAATTTTTGGCCAATAAGTTACTGTATCTCAGTAACGGTGCGAGATAGGGCTTAGGTTACTATTAATCACTAATAGGAAGTCGTACACTGTCTCTCGATTGGCACCGAATTCAATGATCTTGAATGACTTTGAACGCCAAAATAGGGGGTTTTATGGATTTTTTGACGATTTTGGGCTGTGACACAAGTCTATATCATTTACAAGGTGGTGCCACGGAGCTATCGTTATGCGATCCATAGAGAATTTGGTATTTGTATATTAACGTATCATGATCACTCCAATTTTGAGCAAACTACTGAACCAAAACTGCTATAGGCTTTGGTGTGTCTCATGAGCATTAGGTCAAATTTCTTGTTGCAATACTTGCCAGAATGAATAGCTTGTCACAAAATATTCTCTTGTTGCAGATGCCTAAAAATTTGTAAAACTGTGCCATGTATTGTTGCAATTTACAGCCATTTCAACATTTAAAAGTGTGTTAACTGAAAGTTTTGAAACTACATGTAACCATATTTGATATAATGTTATTGATCTGTTTAGAACGTGCTTCTGGGTCAGCATTGTGAAATTTAGATCATTTGCTGTTAGCAGCATTATGTGACTACTGTGTCATTATGTGAATGACTGTGTTATATGTACACTGTGTCCAGAAAAAAAGTAACCCCCTAGACATCGTACGAGGGTCATTCCATAAATAAGTTATAAAGCAGCGTCATTCTGTTAGTTTCTAAATAGAAAAAAATTCGAAATATACATTTTGTAGGGAATTTAATTTTGTTTACCACCTGTGAATTTTATTACGATGACTTACTGTGACGTCATTTATAGACATTATATTTGATTATTTGGTGTTGATGCCATTAAATTCGTCCCGTATGAAAAACATGCTTTTGCTTTTTTTGCGGGCAAAAGTATTTAATGCCAGTGGTATTCACTCCAGTATACAGTGACAAGTGTTCTAGGAAACCAACAATACACGTTTTGTGTACGAAAATGCTAAGTATGGGTAGGCAGAAATTTTGCATCAAATACCCAGGTGCAATCAGTCATTCGTCAGTGGCTTTGACAGCAGCCAGCATCGTTCTTTGCATTGGGCATTCAGAAGCTTGTTAACAGATGGAACATAATGGTTGAATGAACTCGGATGATATGTTGCAAAATAAAACACCAATGTTTAGCATTAAAAGAGTTGACAGTAACTTGTTGATTTATTCATTTTTCACGTTCCTAAGCTATTTGTCACAGTTATGATAGATTACTGATAGGGAAAATAATACACGTACAGACAGTGTTCTATGAACAGATGGACGTCGCAATAATGACATCATCATCAAAAGAATTTCTGTGTATGCTGAGAATAAAATTCACTACAAAACGCATATTTTGGGTTTTTTAATATTTTTAAAACTAACAGAATGACGCTGTTTTGTAACTTATTTATGGAACGACTATCGTACAATAGAAATGTCATATCTGGACAGATCTGAATGAAATTTTGTGTGCTTAATCCCCAGTAAATTGCTAAGGGATCACCAACTTTTGTTGAAAAATATTATTTTTCAGCAGAGTTAATTGTTGAATATCGATAACAAAATATCTCTGTTACCAATATGGCATTACGTAAGAAAACCACAAAACCCTTCTGTATATTTGTGTAACTACAACAGACAACTTCTGATTCTGGGGAAAATTTTACAGCAACAATGCATCATCTGTTGTCAATGAAAGTGCGAAATTTTAGTTAAATCTGACAACGCAAACAATAGTTACAGCAGCTTTTGTGCGATCACCCCAAAATATGAAGTGTCCAGTATTAACAACCGTTTGTTTAGTCCTGACACGTGTTTTGTCCACGGCTTGCTGGGAAATTCCGTGATAAACATTCAGCAGCAAACTCTTTTTTCTTGTCTCAACAGCTTAGCTAAAATACGACCACCTGCAGAAAATACCATTTTGTTATTGTTTACGTAATTTTGATTGCGTTAATAAACATACTTCCGATCGAGCGACTGCAGTATTGGTAACGTAGATATTTTGTCATCAATATCCAACAGTTGATAACTCCGTTGAAAAATAATATTTTTTAATGCACATTTCTATTGTACAATGTCTGGGGAGTTACTTCTTGGACACAGTGTTAGTGTCTTTGCTACTGCGATTGACATTGTGTAGATACTGTCATTAATTTGCACTTTATTATTATCTACAGACTTGAGAGATATGCAGATATCATTTGGAATGTATATTCTTGAATAATATTTGCTTGGAGTATTGTTGGGGTTGCCAGAAGTTGAAATGGGCCTGGTGACTGGTGTTTATTAGAGCAAACCGCCCATCCTCCTGCCAAAGCATTGGTCTGATAGTTCCAATGGGTGACTGGTCACTAGTTTGAAGGGGCTGTAGTCTAAAATTGGTTATACTTGGTCTGCCATGGACCACCATATGCAAAGACCGTGATCCAAGTTTCTTTGCAGATTCTAGATTGTCCACGATTCTTTACCATTAGGATGCAGGGTGTAAACTGAGAGTCATTCTCTTGTGTTCACTAGGTGACAGCACCGTTCTCAGAGGAGGTTTGAGGGCTTGGATCACTTTTATTTGTGACTGAAATTGTCGGCCAGAGTTTTTCATTAAAACTTGATTGGGCAGGCCCGTCAAGAGGGTGGTTAGCTATTTCGGGCCCCGCGACGTTTGGGGGTCCCCGCTGTCGGCCAGAAAGAAAGTACGCCAGAATGCACCATTTTGAAAAGAAATATTCAAAAATTTTCTTTTCAGAGCGGCCCCGTAAAAATGTTTGGGGGCCCCGCAAAAATGTTTTCCCGGGCCCCACTGTGGCTCTCGACGGGCCTGTGATTGGGTAACAAACTGGCAACCATTATTATATGATCCAAGTTGTTTCAATTGTATGACTGATATTGTGTTGTTCACGACCAAGTGGTCTCTGCCATTCTTGGGTTTGTTTGCTTTCGTTCTGTTAGATGCAAGAAGATGCAAGAACAGCATAAAACTGGGCACATTAGTGATTAATTGTGCACTACACATCTCTACACAAAATATCAAGCACTGAAAAATTCACAATTTATCGACTAATGGACATCACTTGTCAGTCCTTTGGCTTGTTTCTTATTCTTAACATTTAGGCGCATTTTTTGCCATTTAATTGGCTGCTTATTTGCGACTGTTTCAGTAGCGTCATCATGTTTCAGTGCTTTTTGTCGGTACATTTTCGTTGCGTTTAATGCAAAATTGAATTTTTGTGTGTGTTATTTTAACGTATATTTTGTTGTCAATGAACTGAGCCGTTGATGTGACGGACCTCGTTGCAGATGTCTTGTTGTGAGATCTGTTGTGTATTCAACCACAGTCTAAGCATTAAACTAAACTGGTTGTTGACTGGACAGTGGTCACGTAGGTCCATTCCCTGTTACGTGGGTGTCATAATGAGCTGCATTACGGGTATTGCTCGTCCGTCCGTCCCATACAGTTTCCTATCATGAAATTAAAAAGACGTTAGAAACCAGTTGGTGTAAACGTTCTCCAGGGCACAAGTAACTGGTCACCAGTGTGCCAGTCATCAGTTTGAAAGGTCAAAGGTCGATCGGTCATCATATTTCAAAAACCTCCAGAAACTGGTGACATGTTTCGCGTATGTTTACTTATGGCCGAATCCGATGGAAAAACTCACTAAGCACTGGCTGGATGGCTCACGGGTGCTGACCAGTGGAGTTGTGGTGGGGGGGGAACTGCCTACTCTAAATTCTGGACTGTTGGAAAATTTTTCATGTCCGAGAATTTTTGTCCAGAAATATGGGTCTGGAAAGTGCCATTATGAGGAAGTTTAGAGGCAAAATTGAAATTTTGAGCACCCATTATCTCCTCTGTTGAAAATTTGCAACTGTCGGAAAATAGCAACATCCTGCCCTGCCTACTTTTTTTCACGCGTGATGCAGCTGGCTGATCCATGAAGGTTCATTGCAGTGGGCGAGTATACACATAACTAGATGGACGGCCGCATACATGTTAGCAGGAGGCGTGCCAACTTCCTTGCTTCAGTGTCTTGTGGTTTTCTAGTGATGCTTGTCTGATAGCTGCAAGCAGAATCTGCCGTTTGCCAGCGCTGGTCTTAGTGATTTGTAACATCTGAGCCCTTCTCCCGTAAAACTTCGAATTGAAGCTGGGTTCCATATAAACGGCGTGTCCCAGATACAGGCGGGGGTCAAGATAACTTGTGCTAATAGAAACCGGATCCCAGTTACAAGCTGAATCGTGGATAGACTAGGGTAGTACCGGTATGTCTTGCTTTGGTCAATTAATCGTGAGGTAGGCAAAGTATTGCTATAATATATAAGTAACTTGGCACTCTTTGGTCAACTAGCATTAAATATTTTAGCTGAAACGGTTGTTCCAAGCAAGCTTAAACTTACGCAGTAGGTGCCATATGCTAACGAAATTGATGCAGTTTGATAGAAGCTAAGTACAGTTTAAAAGTTCGGTTCCGGGGGCCAAGGCAACTTGTACTAATCTGTTCGAAGTTTTACAGCAATTCAATATCATGCCCAGTCTACCAGCCGTCATATTGTTTCACTGATTGATTGGGTGACTGCGATTATTCAGAAATGCTTGTACATAGCGTGTTGTGTAACCTACAAGTACAAGAATCACTGCCACTGTCAAAGAGCTGTCAGCTAGCTTTTAGCGTCTGAAATACACGTTGAAAATTGTATATGGCTGTGTATATAATAAAACATTTGCAGAATGTTTGTTTTTTTTTTTTAATTTTTACATCTAGCCAAAGCCTTACATGTCCTGACATGCTACACATCTGCTATTTTCATACCATGGTGTTGGCACATTTTTCATGTTCTGTGCAAAATAACCACCATAAGACTTCAAACAGAAGCAGTGTCTCGAATAAATGCTGAGTCCCAGATACAGGCTGGGGATCAAGGCAACTTGTACTTATAAAAACCTAGGGCTTCTGTTCGAAGTTTTACAGTATCTTAGTCTTTGGTCTAGTTACTGAAACATCAACAACTTAGTGAACAATGGTTGTTAATTGATGAATCTGAACAAACGGCTTTTAAGATCTACGAAATCACCAGGAAAACAAAGCAGTCAAACGAAGTGGGACTACAAGCTTATTTTGTGAAATGATGCACAAAAAAGCAATATGATGTGTGTTGATATCAAAATATTCACCAAGTGATACATACAACATTACAATGTGAGAATATTTACAGCTAGACAATATGTTAAGATATATTATATTAACAAGTTATTGAATGATGGCTGCACTATTAAGACGTCGAGGGTAATACATGATACAAAGCAAGCTGATGGCCCAACATAATTACAAGTAGAAATTTGGGGCAGGACCCAACGTGAGGCCGCCCAGTGCCATAAGTCCGACTGTCTTTCTTGCTCCACAACTGTTGATTCGCCAAGCTGTCGTTTATAAACGTGGAAAAATGCCTCCACCAAAACGCCTCAATTTCTTCACCCCATAAGCACAATCATCCTTCACCCTAATTTTGGTCTTGGTGTGCTGTCCAGTTTTGGAGAAATGGAAAATAAAGAAAAAAATAATAATGACGCAAAATAAACAAAGCAAAAACAAGACCTCCTGTTACTACATACAGAGAGCCTAATCAACTACAACAATAACCGATAAGCACCCTAGGAGTGCAAACCTCAGTCAATTCTGCTTCATTTTACACCTTTTATTAATCTATACTCACAATTAAACGGGCTGGATACAAGCACCTGTGTCCTACGCTATGTACAAACTAGTGATTTTTCAACAAGTTCTGTACAATACAATTCTGCCAACAGAAGTCTGCAATAACTGTGTACACATATGTAATATTCGCACATACTGTACAACTCGGTGTGCAAGTGTGTGGACAATATCCGGAAAATACTCCAGAAAAACATAGACTTGAAAAACAACCTCCTCGGCAGAGGAAAAAAATTCTGTCAACCAGTGGATTCTATCCCCCCAAATCTGGAGTCAAAATCAGGTGCAAGTTTCCCCCACCCTAGTCTTAGTCTCAAGTTCCCTCCTCCTCCTTTCGAGATCTTTGTTAAGGGTGTAGATTGCCCTGTGAAAATAGGCGGCAAACCATGTTAAGGACGTTGATTGAAAGTGAAAAATAGGGGGGGGGAGTTTTGTTAAAGAGTAAATCAAAACTCCTGCTATTTTTGATCTACACTCTCAAAAACTTCCCCCTATTTTTTGCGCCCGCCAGGTATAGGGATAGAAGCCACTGGTGTCAGCTGCTAACATAAACAAAAGTGCACAACCGTGATAAGCAGTTTGCGTCAAGTGTGCAGATGCATACGTATTTAATAGTGCAAACCTAAGAGTGCAGATAGCATAACAGATACCTTTACGACTGAACAAAGATTCATGTGAACAGAGATTTGTGTACAAATAAAAAAACACCTAAGCAATATGAACAAAAAAGCATAAAAGTATGACAATTTGTACATATAGACCCAAAAACTGTGTGAACAAAATAAGTATAAATTCATCCGCTAAAACTGCAGTCACTTCACTGTATGATTTTACAATTTAGAGACAAAAATGGCAATGCAATTTCACACAAAATCAGTATGACCCAAATTTTTCAAATTTTATTTCTTTTTGTATAAAAGTAGGTCACATTCAACATAGTGCCAAAAATCAGCAACATGAATTTATTTTGTTGCTAGCATTAGATGACAAAACCAGACAGCTCTTTACTGGTATCCTGCTATGTAAATCGAATGTAAATGAACGCCAGCGGCTTCTTTCCCTCTACCTGGTGGGCGAAGCTTGCGTCCAGTGAAAAATAGGGAGGGAAAAGTTTTGTTAAGGTTGTAAATCAAAACTTCCCCCCTATTTTTCAATCTAAACCCTCAACAAAACTTCCTCCCTAGAGGGTGGAAGAAGCCAAAAATGGAGGAGAAAACTTGAGTCAACAAAATTGGGGGAACCTGAGCCCAAAAATGGGCGGAGTTGCGCCTGATTTCGATTCCAGATTTGGGGGACAGAAGCAACTGCTAAATGCAGTGATAGAAACACGGTCGATTTTGATGCTGCATACACTGTTAGTTAATCATAAATTATGATTCATAATGTTCAGCACCAGAGACGTAGTACTTGGTACTTGTACTACTTGTACTCGAGTAGTACTCAAGTACCATTTCAAAGTACTTGTACTTGTACTTGAGAGTCAGGTACTTGTCGACATGTGACAAGTACTTTATTGTACTTTATTTTTATTTCCTAATGCTCAAAAATATGCTTTGTGATCAAATGCAATGGCCGAAGCTGTCCAGAAAATTGTGATAAAATAAACATGGAAATAGGGAACGCTGCAGTGAAATCCTTTTACTACCGGATAATTAATTAGGTTTAATTAGTGATCTGTGTTTGCTAATAACTGCTATTTATTTGGACCTCTCAGCTTTAGCTGTACAGTGTGGAGCATTAAAGACCACTTTCTAATTATAATTTGAAGGTCAGGTACTTGTACTTGTGACTTTGGTACTTGCAACATCTTTGTTCAGCACTGCACAACAATAGACTTAAGGTAGTAGCACAAATAACAAAATCAACAAAACGACAAACATGGTTCGAAAGGTCAAATCAGATGCACCATGTACATGTCCCCCTTGTGTGAAGAAGAGGACCAAACATTGCTGCATTTTCTTTTCTATCATCTGCCAATGCTAACTTCTTACCCAACACAAACGGGGTCATCGAGGACAGCTCGAGGACAAAACAAATTGTGGCCTTGAATGTTCTGGCTTTGGCCTCGAAGACCTCTGGGCTCAACACCTTGGTCTTCAGTCACTTGTAATGAATGTACACTGTGCAATGACATTTTGGTATTTGTACGACAATATCCACTGAAACCCTATTTCTGCCTGATCAGTTTCTATGGTTCATTACGGTTTGAATAAAATTAAACTAGCTTTTGATGTGCAGTATGAAAATGCCGTACTTACTTTACTTACTTACTTAGCAGCTTTGGCCTCGAAGGCCACTTGCCTGGCCTTGGCCTCAAAGATTACTAGCCTCGGCCTTGATAATGCTAGCCTCAAACCCATCCTTGTTATTGAATGGATTACAGTGACCTAGGCAGAATACCTTGGACTTCTCCCTGAAAGTTCACTATGGCTTCTAAGAGATCGTTTCAGTCACCAACACAGCATACTCAACTCTGAGCATAAGTTCGTCTCAAAAGCAACATAAGCTGGTCCTGATAACTACATAAGTAATGATGGAATTTTTTTACATTCAGCATGCAATCTCATGCACTGAACTTTGCCAACCAATTCTAAGCAAAACGTCAGAAAAACCACAGTCAAAAAACCACTGTTGTGATGCTCAGAATTTCCAGCATATGCTTAACCGTATGCTTAACAGAGTCATGCAGTGAGATGAATTATAGTACAGATGTTACTGTTTAATAGTCCTAGGAACCATTTGCTAAGGCCTTGACGGCTGGTCTGAAGCCTTAACGGTGGCTTAGCGGTTAAACCGCTAAGCCATTTAGCTAGCGGCGGTCCAGACCACTAAGACGTCTGTCACTGGTAATAATTTTAGGACCAAATGCAACAGCCTTTACGAGATTCACAACAACATACAATTAACTACCGTTTTTCTAGGAGTCACATTAGTAAGTCAAGTACATTAAATTACACTTTCTTTTAATTTTGAGGCCCACAGTTTGCATCGTGAGCATTATTGCGTATGTTAAATTCTGCTGTTAAACGAATATGTGACGTGATGCGATGACCGCAAAAAATGACGACTGATGCGGATGCTGGACACGCACAGTTGCGCTGGCGGCTCAGCTTGCAGCAGTTTGAACACAACATGTTGCTTGATTTTATTTTTTTGTGCTAAACTGCTAAAACCACCGTAGAACCTTAGCAGTCCTTAGCGGGACTGCTAACTTAGCGGTTGGTTGCAGTCTAAGGCCTTAATGGCGGCGGCAGCGAACGGTGGTGGTTTCAGTGACTACTGTTTAACCACTGCAATGATGACAGGAATTTCTGACACCTAGTGTACAATCTCATGCACTCGAGTTAACGATTTCGCACAGACATGCATGGAATAACTAGTCATATAACCACAGCCATGATGACGAGAATTTCCGATACATACGGTACAGAGCCCAATGCAGTCACTCTGAAAACGAATTTATATATAACCATTGCAACAATGATGGTAATTTGGGGAAATTTCCCATGCAGTCAGCAGGAGCAGTCGGTACGTCGTTCCCGCTGTTGTCGACTGAGGCGTCGAAGAGCTGTGTCACCATACTGGATACCGGAACCAATGCGCTCTGGGTCCAACTCACCTGACATAACACAACCAGACCCATGCTGTTAGACATTACAAGAAGGTTAAAGAAGCCTACAGTTCTTCACAGAGGACTCATCTCAGAGCCAAAGAACACCACCTGCCATATGGGATCACACAGAGTTATCTGCCACCAGACACAGGTGAACATGTCCTGCTTTAATCCCTGTCAGGCAGTTCGGTACTTGATTTACCTACCACAGAAGGATAGGATTAAGAGGCTGAGTTGACCCTGATGTTGGTTGTATAGCAAGAAAAGTTAGTGTAAAATCGTTAATACCTGACAATTTTTATAAAATTTGAAAGAGTTGTTGAGACAATCATTCTGAACTTGTCTTTAAAGTTTGGGCTTAAATGGCCACCTTTGGCCTTGACGCAAGCTCTTACTCTAAGGCGAATATGCTGTTGCTTGATCCCTTTGTCAATAACAATGCATTGAATGTATCTTAATGTAAACAAACTCTGATGTCATAATGACATTACACTGAGCACACACAGTAAGGAGTGTACGTCATAATGGGTGTGACCGTAAATAATGGTAAGATAGAGCAGTGAGATAGATTTCGTTGAAATCCATGAACTACAAACTAAACCACAAAGCAGTCAGAGACCGCAGACCTCTGCCAAGTGCTTGTAATGTAGATTTCACCTACAGTTAATGTTGCAAAGTATTCTTCGATTACCGTATTAAAACACTAGGGAATTATGTGCGACAACCTTAAAAGACATTGTTGTTCAGCTTGTCCGACGAAAATAAACAACCGGAAGTTTTGAGTGGATTTCAAACTATAGTTGCATTTTCTACATTGACCTAGTTCTACGTGATCGCCAACGTCATGTCGTTCGACAGGTGGCAGCACCACATTCGGTTTGGCAGCGTTTCCCTTATGCCCCATTTAAAGCAATGTTGAGGAAAATATCAAAGTGATCCAGAATCCAAAATTTCTTCCGGATCACCCCCAAAATTGAATCATTGTAGTTGTTGCCATTCCCGACATTCCCTCAAAATCTCAGAAAGATCCTTCCAGAACTTTTTGAGTTATCTTGCTAACACACAGACAGACGGAGAAACTCTGGCAAAAACATAACCTCCTTGGCGGAGGTAATTAGGCATGTTTAAAGCAGGTTGGGTGCTAACTTTTGAACAAAATGTAGATAACGAAAGCTATGAACTTAAAAACATAAAGTTAATTCAAAAGTTCAGCTACATAGCACTAATCAAGAAAATGCTGAGCAAAGGTAGGCTGAGTATGAAAATGTGACAATATGTGAATAGTTTTGGCACTTGTAAGTTACCCAATCGATCATCCACCAATAAAGCACAGTATCCTTCTAGTACCAGCAAATCAGAATGATGACAGGACATATACTAGATGTTCACGATGAGCGACAATGTTCAAAACTATAGCTTCTAAAATATGGTTAAAAGCACTAAAAAGCTTAGTGGAGGGTGATTTTTCTGTGATTAGATTACATAAAACCAGTCTACTTAAAAGTTAAAGATGGTGATATAGATTTTAATGGAAAGACCATCTCAGAGCTAAGGAGCGTCACCTGCCATATGGGATCACAGTGTTACCTGCCACCTGACACAGGTGAACGTGGCCCGCCTTAACTCCAGCCAGATAGACTGGTACTTGGTTTACCTACCCCAGAGGGATGTAAAGCTGAGTTGACATAAGCAGCTGGTTACATAACGAGAAGGTTTACCTGCCCGCAGGCAAGTCACCCATCGCAGTATTAACCTAACCCGGGGTAGAGTAACTTTATTATTGGATGAAACGCGTTACTGCTATGCAATGCCACCAACCCAAAATGAGACAAATTTCCTTGGGATTTACTTACCGATGACTGATTAATGATAAACCAAAGATTAATTTGCAGTAGCATCATGAGTTAAAAAGTAGATGGGGCAGGTAGTTGCAAATTTCTGATGGGAGATTAGGGGTGCTCAAAATTTTGATTTGCCTGACAGCCATTGACTTTCAGAGAATGAACTTACCTGACTCAATCTTGGCAAGTATTGTTCGTGTGCACTTGAGAAACGCCTCTTCGACATTTTCACCATTCAAAGCACTTGTCTCCAGAAACATCAGGTCTACGTTCACAACAGCATTATAATTGTATCCCTTCATTAACTCAAAAATTTACAAATCTGTTCAGTGTTTATACATTTCTATTACTGATATCACTACCACTGATACTAGTACTGTTATAACTTTTTTGATGTTCACCAAATCAACGAATAATAAAATAGATTTATAATTATTCGTACATTTCAACATCACACTTACTTAGTAGTCCATGCAGGGCAACTGACCACTTATCAAGGCAAAAGTATCCTAAATCCCTATCCTGAACTTACACTCTTTTCTGCATTCTCAACAGCTTTCTTTGCCTTTCCGAAGAAGTTTCAAGAATCTGCATCTTTTTTGAATATCGTCCTAGGAACATCTTCCTAGGAACATCTTAGCTAAAGCTAAAAAGAATGTCGAGCCTCATATCGATGTATCAGGTGTCGACCTAGAGTAGGTAGACATTAGCCAACCAACCGTTGTCGTTAGTGGACCGAAGTTCACCAAATCTCTTTTGTTCAATGCGGGAGGGATGGTAGTTGATAACGCCGTTTACCGCTTGTTGATATCTCCATCCGTTCCAGAAATATTCGCGCTCAAATTTAAAAGTTGTCCTAAATCACGCCCAATTCTGGACATTCTTTGCTACCCCAAATTTTAAGAGAGCAGTGCCCCCCCAAAATTTGTATGCACGTTATAAGCCCCACTTAGCACTACATCACGTGGCAAAGTTTCATTAGGCTGCTCCATTTGGCTTTAAAGTTATAGTGGCTAATTCACTACAATTAAGGCCAATTTTTGACCCCATTTGAAAAAAAATTGTAAGGGGGACCCAGGTCCCCAGTGGGGGGGAGTGCTAGCAAGACTTGATCATTCTATGGCGCGTGTAAAAATTTGGGGGCGCAGCGATCCCTAAGAGCCGAAATATGGTCTTCCGAAAAAGTCGATTATGGTAGGCAGACATTAGCCAACTAACCGGTGTCGTTAGTGGACCAAAGTTCACCAAATTTCTTTTGTTCAATGCGGGAGGGACGGTAGTTGATAACGCCGTTTACCGCTTGTCGATATCTCTATCCGTTCCAGAGATATTCGCGCTCAAAGTTTAAAGTTGTCCTGAATCGTGCCAAATTTTGGACATTTTTCGCTATCGCAAATTTTAAGGGGGTGGTGCACCACTGCACCCCATAATTTGTACGCATGTTATCAGCCCCACTCAGGACTACGTCACGTGGCAAAGTTTCATTACTCTACTCCTTTTGGCTTTAAAGTTATAGTGGCTAATTCGCTACAATTAAGGCCAATTTTTGATCCCCCCTTTAAAAAAATTGTAAGAAAGGCCCCTGTTTACGGTGGGGGGTGCGCTAGTAAGACTTGGTCATTCTCTAGCACGTGAAAAATTTGGGGATGCAGCACCACCTAGGGGCCAAAATATGGTCTTTCGAAAAATGCGCTTTGGGTGGGTATGATTCCACATCGAGATCTCCATAATTAGTGGACCAAAGTTCACCGGACTTGTTTCACCTAACGCAGGAGGAATCACGGTAAATAAAATATTGATCTGATTTTGAATATCTTCATCCGTTTCAGAGATATTCGCCGCCGAACTTCGAAGTCGTCTAAAATCGGCCAAATTTTGCATGTTTTGGTCCCTAAATTTTCTTTGGGGTGGGCCCCCCAAAAATTTTGGACCAGCATTATAAAATTCGGCCTAGTACTGATGATCGTGCAAAATTTCACGCCGATCGGCCGACGCATCTCGAAGATTTCATGTTGAAATAAAAAAATTTTTTTAAATCTGCAGTAAAACTTAAGTCCGCTCCGCAAGCTATCGCTTCCGGGCAAACTAAATAGGCAATGAGCTAACCATTTTCCTGTGCAAACCGGCTAGCCTCGAGAAACGTAACTTCGCGCTCGGCGTCCAAATCTTTCTTGTTGCCAACGAGGATAATGACAATGTTAGGACTGGCGAGTGACCGCGCATCCACCAGCCAGTTTGTCAGTGCGTTGAATGTCTCTCGACTGACCACATTTATACACATGGAAACGCAAGTAAACATGTGAATAGCTTCACATCCACTCAAAAGATAAGACATCATTTGGGACATGACATAAAACTTCCAGATTCACACAGCTGATCTCTATTTCCTTAGACTTCAGCTGGATACCAGCACTACCAGTACACTGCAAAAGCACGGGTATACATGACTGACCAGCAACGTGCAGAATGCCTGTTTAATCTCCAGCCTCCAGCAAAAAAACTTGGGAGTAAACATACACAGTGGCACACCAGTAGAGATTTTGAATGTGTCCTCTACAATCTGCGACCACCAGCACCTCTAAAGTTACGGCATTATGACAATGTATAAACATGCATATTCACTACCTATAAATTTAACTTACTTAATGTGCACTGCATAACCAGAAAGGGATACCCCAGAAGGTTTGAGTGACCAGGTTGGCTAGTTATCCATCAAGATTTTGTGCATCTGCAGATGGTCGTCTATTCAAGCACTAACTGGGTCTGTATAGAATAAACTAGCAGACTGATACAAAGAGCATAACTAAGTTAAACCACTAGTTTCTACCGAATAAAAAACCGGTAAATAATAACAGACACAATAAAATATATACATTTCTTCAATTGCTTCAACTACAGTCGGCTCCACTTACATGCACGTCGGTTATAAGCACACTCCGCTTATTTGCACGATGTGCGTCTAGTCCCCTTTGAGTTTATGCTATGTCAATGGCAGTCAACTTCGCTTATAAGCACCAGCCATATATGCACAATTCGGCTATAAGCACGCACTGTTTTGGTCCCATCACCATGACTTACTTCAGTTATAAGCAACTTGGCTGACACAGTGCACATAAGACCACCTGTAGTCAGCCACTTAACACTCACTGGGATGCCATTAACAACATTTAAATCCCATTGTGCAGGTAGGCAAAGTTAGTGACCACCGCACATCATGTGGGCTACAGTGGATTGCCCCACCTCAGCAGCATGCAGCATCATAATGAACTTCAAACGACAGTCTGCGGGTCAATAGTCCTAGGCCACCTGCTGTCTATGAGAGTGATAAAGAGGGTGGGAAGGCGGCGTGTAAACTGACACTACCGTACTGGAGTGACCATCATCAGCTGCTACATGCTGCCTCTGATGTTCACGAAGGAGATGCATGAGGTGACTGTTTTTTGTGGTGTGGATGACCGCCTATTGTAAATGCATGTTGTAAATGACTGCAATGGTCCTACAAGCTAAATACAGTTAAATGTATGCTCCGCTTACATGCAAATCAGCTTGCGGTCCCAAGGCCGTGCACATAAGTGGAGTCAACTGTACTGAACAAATACATGGTCTGTTGTTACATGTCCTGTTTAACTAAGATGCTTTCTGTTGCTACAGTATGTACCCTAAAAACTGTACTGATGTACTCAGTACTAAACATATTTCATAAAACATTATCCTAAAACTAATTACATAATTATAAAATCACCTTGTGATGTCATAAACAAGGAGTGCCCCAGCAGCTCCACGATAATAGCTTCTAGTTACTGATCTATTAACAAACAACAAATAACATTCACTACTCACAAGTGACAGAAACAGCATAAAAGCAGGATATAAACAAATAAAGTATATACAACAGTAAAGAACTAAAATAACAACCATCACTTACATATAAACAAAACTGCAAAAATTAACGAACAATTAATTGATGGTTAATGACTAAAAAATTCTAATAATTATAAAAATTACAATCAACAAAAATCATCTCTTTTTCTAGAAAACAAGATTCTAGTCTGCCTGTAAGAACAGATGAAAAACAGCCACTGATTGCAATTGTTGAGTGTTAACTATTAGCTTTTCTGTAGAAGTATAATAGAACTGCAGTATACCTATGTACACTGCAGCTGCAAACTGCAAAGGTTATCAACATTTGAAATGTGGGTTTGAAGGCAGAACAAAAAGATCAACTGGAATGACAGGGTAACAAATGAAGAAGTCCTGCAAAGAGTCCAAGAGACCAGGAGCATCTTGGATACATTACAGCAGCGTAAACTCCGATGGATACGACACATCCTGAGACATGATTCATGCTGCAAGATAAAATGGAAGGCAGAATAATGGGAAAATTGATAAGAAAAAGAAAATGCCTACAAATGCTGAGTGATATCACAAATAAATACTGCACTAAGAGTTTTTGTCATAAACCTGCAACTCGAAAGAAAACAAAAAGAAAATACTGCAACCAAATAACACCAATTTATATCAATATCTGTACAGATTGGGTACTATGTAACACTACTAGTACTTTCACTCATGTTTAAATAGCCAATTTTTTGCCAGTGTTACTCCAGCTCATCACGGGTTCCAATGGAAACTGTTAGTGTGGAACTTTTATCAATTCAGTCACCTTTTCTGATAATCAGCAAAAAAGCTTTGAAGCAATTCTCAGAAATTTTTTCACCTATGGCAAAGCATGTGGATAATATTACAAATAACAGCAATAAATGAATAAAGAGATGGCATGAGATGAACAGCCACAAACCGGAATCTTTCTTGTCCCGCAGTATCCCAGATCTGCAGTTTAACGACTTTGCCACCGACGTTGACAAGTTTGCTACCAAACTCCACACCAATTGTATGCGTTGAATTCGGCTTGACTATAAACACACGCACACACCATGCTCTTTATTACATGATATGTAGAAAAGCAGCGAAGCAATTATGGTATCAATGAACATATTATACTACCGGTATCAATGTTTTCAGTCTAACCACCAAATCGTTCAGAAGAGTTGCTCCAACTTAAACCAAGTCCTAAAAAAGTTTAATGCATTGTTGGAGCAAAGCATTAACGCTGGAGGAGCTTCCTGTCAGCCAGACAGCAGTGTCAAAACACTGAATGGCCACATATATTTATTAAGTACTAACCAGTAGTAATAAATGACAATTCACTTATCTTCCTTCAACTAAATAGTTAATAAATTTAAGTTAAAATTGTACGACCCAGTAAGTATTGTACTGGCCTCTTGCAGCTATGTAGCAACTACAATCCCGGGATTGAATTCTAAACCCGGGATCCGGGATTGAGAAATTTGTAATCCCAGGATCCCGGGATCCTGTTTCCGGATTAGGCTTACAAACTGGTCGTTATTTTGGTATCACTTATAGACTTATTTCATGCATAAGATGTATTAGTCCCGTATGGAAGGTATGTCAAAATGGTATAGAGAATGACTCCTACTTTCAAAATACAAATTACAGTGCACAGCAAGAAGCAGAACTCTAGCACGCATATAATATTTTATTCACTAGACCTCTAGAATTGTTTTTTTTGTCATTTAATGCTCGAAAAAAATGTGATTTTAATGAATTTTTGTAATCCCGAAATCCCAGGACTGGGACGCTGCCAATCCTGGGATTTGGGATTGGCAAAAACAACTGCGATCCCGGGATTCGGGACTGCAATCCCTACAGCTATGTGACTTAGGCATGTGGCAATCAAATCGATTTTCAGATCTTCAGTCAGCAGTGAGCTTGTGCCTAGTGTTATGGACAACAGGTCACATCTCTTATATAATCTGCCATTAAGCCAGGCATTATTTTCATTTAATACCAATAACAAAAATGAACAACTTGCCTAGCCTCATTATCTAACAGAAACATAAAAGAATTTGAACTCCAATTACATGCTGTATGCCCTAGCCATTATACAAAAGAAAATCAACAAATATGACTGTCATGTTTATTAACAGTTAGACCATAATTAAACTAACATTTACTATAACAGATGCTGCTCAAACATACATTTATTTTCAATGAACTGATGCAGTATGCATGACTTTCCGGTTCCTGCACTGCCGATGACCAGATACTTAAACAAGAAATCTGTTAACACAGCATCATTCATGCAATAAAAGTTATCATATGACTGGCAACTGCAGGTGCAGGACCTATTGAATACCCTGCTGCAAAACTACAACACAACATTACAAGTTTACCGTACTGTTGGAAAAGACAGGGTCTAGAGTCTTCCCTATAACTTTCAGGCCAAAAAATCAAACATAATTAATTTTAAGAACACTCCGTTTCAGACACCAAACACTGTTTTCTACACGTGACCCTAAGACAAAGGCACAGCAAACAACTTGAACCTGTAGAGATATTTTACTTCTTTTTCTTGCTATCTAGCATGACTGAGTTGAGTCAAGTATCTTTTTGGTCGATCTCGTGCGAGCACAAACACGCAGTTGAAACACCAAAGTAAATCTTCACAAGTAATCCTCTCTGTATAAAGTTTTTTTTTTCAGTAAAACATCTTTTGTCGAATGTATAAATTACTGAAAAAATAATGACGATATTTTACGTCGCTATGCTGCCACGCCCCTTTTCTTACCGTCACTATTTATTTAGAAAATATCTAGAAAATAGAGCAAACCAAAACAGCAAAAAGTCCAACAACTCACCGTATGTCTCAGACATGTTTGGCCTGTTAATATTCTAATAAGAATAAAGCAGAAAACAGTCCGTGCGATAACGATACAATCTAAACAC
>Ga0209671_1001263_pt1 | contig 20644 bp, 11 predicted proteins | sample WorMetHERISLAND2_2_FD_187401 | JGI IMG/M metagenome (GOLD analysis project Ga0209671, IMG submission 187401) | Marine gutless worms symbiont microbial communities from Max Planck institute for Marine Microbiology, Germany - Olavius geniculatus... | ecosystem: Host-associated > Annelida >... | reverse complement strand
CGGTTCTGGACATGCATTAATGACTGGCACCCCGGCACCTCGCAGCACAGATGGCAGGGAGACTGCTATAGCTGCGCTCCGAGTCTCAGTCGGGGTTACCGTTTTTAGTACATAACAACCGCCCCGAATAACGCTCGGGATTACTGCTGAGGAGGTTAAGGTCATCGATGTTCACATCAAAGCTTGTAACTGTTGCTTGTTATGATAATCAGCATGTCTGTGCCTATCTGCAACTGTTTTAATGTTAGACGATCCAATAGGCCCAATGGTAATATAACCACTTTACCGCTGGTACTCCTGTTTGATGCCCGCCTGCACAGGCCGCCTTGAACCTAGAAGGTTAGGACTTAGACTGTTAAAATCTACGTTTAATGCTAAAAATTTCATATGCATGTTGTCTTGGTCTATCTCCAGCCATTTCGTCGCAATTCAGTGTTAAAATGTGTGTTGCAGCCAAAAACTGCGAAAAAATTCACCAAAACCACCTTTTTGAGGGGTTCAAGGTCGTTCAAGGTCATTGGTTTGACAAATCTAAAAAGCCCGTTACTAGTGCTTGTTATGATATGCAGCATGTCTGTACCTATTAGCAACCGTTTTCACGCTATACGAGCCAATAACGGCAAAATAACGTCTTTTTAGAGGGGTACCCTTCTTTGACGCTCTCGTTCAAAGGGAACCCTCGCACCCACGGGCACGAAATTTTGTCACGATAAACTAGAGTCTTTGTGCCAGCCCAGGGTAAAGATTTCGTGATCCTAGCTTGCACCGTTTTGATACAGATCACGAGTATGACAGACAGACAGACAGACGGACGGACGGACGCCCAGACGATGGCTAAGACGCGCGAAGCATTCTGCTGTCGCGCGTAAAAATCGTGTTAACGAAAGTGCACATGTGAGTTATACAATGGAAACAGTCAATAACGCTGCCTAAAATTTGACCCTTTAATTGCGATCGTCTCCAAAATGAATCCAGGCGTCAAGTATTGGATAAGCTTACGTAACTATAGGCGTCGAGCGGCTTTATCCAGACACATCCAGGACCAGGCCTTACTGTCTCCGCACATTCGCCAGTCGCGATTTGACGTCAGGATGCTGTGATGGCACGTCGTGATAGACCGTCGCCTGTCATGTCAGCTCCACATTAGTCCGCTGTTCTGCGGGCGATTTTTTCCAACCTCTAACTATCTCGCTTCATAGAAGTCGTGACACACGAGCCGACCCGACAGGACCGACATGACGGCCAGTCATAAAAATAAAATATTTTTAAGAACAGTATGTATATAAGTATACGTCTGACTAGTTTTGTAAGATCTATTTAATATAAGGTCTAAGCTTAATATAAGTTGAGATAAGTGAATTAGTGAAATATACGACGCAGTTAATGAGTGCGTCAGTTTACGTTGCGCGTAACTTAGCAAACTGAGCGCGCGTATGCCATATACTGTGTACATATACAAGCAGGGTGGGACACGAGTCGGTCAACCACGGGTACGAGTTAGCGTTAGTTCACAAACTGTTAGTACTGTTACTTCACTGCTGATTAGTAAACGAGTATAGTTATGTTATTACAAGCAGCAAGCCTGATATGCTTTTGGTTGGTTTACATTACGTACCCAAATCCGGAGGGTCTTGTTTCGAATATCCGTCCAGCAGCCTCTTAACTATCACAGTTTGTCTACAGAGATAACAGCACATTCTGCTGTTGTAATCGCATTATAAGTTAAAGCTGTGCATATACAGGCAAGCATATTTAATTGACTTACGTAGGAAAAATAGAAAGCTGAGTGCTAAGCAGGTGATTTTAATATAGTATACCGAGATGGTGGTCTACCTGTCCGCAGACTGTCACACATCCAAGTAGAAACCGGGCCCCTGTAGGGCAACTACACTGTACTGGGTACGTTGATCGTTAACCACTACACGACGTCACCACATTTGCACTGCTAACCGGCAAATCAGTAGCAACTACGCCGATATATCTGGTACACAGAACTGCAAAGTGTGCAATAGTTTTGATGATCATCGATCTGTCTTCGCTAGAGCAGGAATTATCACGATGACATTTCAATGCGCTACCGCTTATCATTTGTCAACTCAGACCTCCATCCACCGGGGTAAGTAAATTAATTAGGCCAGGCCGCCGCCTTACTTAGCTGATGGGGTTAAAGTTGATCGCGTTCACCTGTGTCAGGTGGCAGGTAACACTGCGTGGTCCCACTTACGGTTGGTGATGCTCCGTATCTGAGATGCGTTGCCACGGAGAGCTATACACCTACACGCCCTTAAACTCTTTAACCTTTAATGACTGCACGTACTTCAGACGCGTAACGGGCCACCCTGTATAAAAAAATATATAATGCAGTCCACGGCTCAAACCACACTGACAGACTGGTTAGTGGTTTCATCAGCTGACAAGAATGACGTCAGCTACAGTTAATTGCTGTCTGTCACTTAGTATCACTTTTATCATCCTCCCACTGCCAACTCCGCCACGCCACTCATTAGCATCTCCTCGTCGCTAAAGCTGCGTAGTCTTGCTTATTATGCGGCCATCCTAACAGTCCGAGTTACTGGTCTTGCGCGTAGTATGTCCATCTGCCTCGTACGAACTCCTAGCTCCGAAAAAAGCGTAGAAAAAGAAAGAGCGGCGTGGAAAACGTTCTCGGGACAGGGGTAACCGATGTACGCATTTTCAGTTCAAAATTTAGCGGTCGAGATTGCGGTTGCGCAGTCAATGGACGAGTAAGTATTAGCTATAGGCGGAGGGGGGCACATTATGTGGGCACTGGGCCGGTGCACCGGCATTTGCTTGTAATTGTTCATGAATCATAAAGACAGACAAATATGGTTCTGGTGACGTTTTCGTCAGGTCCAGATACTTGCTGTATTACAGGAGTAGCTTGTGCAACTCGTGACTAGCAGCGCTTAGCAATCTTGGAGCATTGGCAGCTGGGCATTAAACGGTCATCATTAGTAATGCTAATTAATATGATACAACAGTTGGCATGGGCACAACAAATTAACCGCCCAAGTCACTTGTATAGACTGTATCTCGTCTGGCAGACTGACAGTCTATATAGTGCTGTCGATGACTTCTTTGCAGTTACATAGGGCCTAATTACATACAGTCCGGTTGACTCCAGAAAATTAATCCAGTGGCATCCAAAAACAAAAACTGTAGCAAATCGATACATTTCACCGACTTTGCTTTTTAGCTGTGTATTTGAAAAATCACTACGTCCCTGACGTAGCGATCTTGCAGGAATTCCTGCATACGTGTACACGGCTCAATAAAAATATTAATCATAGAAAAAGAAATCGCCATCATTCAAACAATCTTACGCGCAAGAAGTGAACAAGAACTCTTGTCAACCGCTGCATCCTAGGTGCTGCTGTATTAATAAGATATTGGCTTCGGATAGGTTTCAGCAAAGACTTTGTTTAATATCTAAACCTATCCAGAGCCTTTGGGTTTTACTTAATGACATGCCATGTATGTGTTATGCTGTTCGCAATCAAAAAGTACTTAAGTGACACAGTGTGGTGTGAATAAATCAAAGTCCAGATCAGCGAAACTGTGCAACAAAACACAACACAAACGAGACACGTAAAAACACCACGGTCTAGCTGCGGAGACTCAGTAGCTACAGAACAGTAGCTACTTGATGCGACGAGCACGAGCTGAAGTATACATGTAATTATAAAGATGTCGGCGTTATGTCCGCAATGTGACCGCAATTTATTTTCAACAGTTACTACGGTGCAACCAAACATCGCTTGTCGGTGCCGAGAAAACGATATAAATAAAGCATAAACATAAGCAAACAAGAGACAACATCGACAGAGTAGATGCGAAGTGGCTGTCGTACCAAGACTCTTACCTTTCATCGGAGGTTCTTGCGGGTTGTAATTGTGCAGAAGGCGAGCGAATATCTGAGTAGGACTTGGCCTGGAGTTCCAGAATGCGTTCGTTACAAACCAGCCACAGAACGTTAGTTTAACTTCAACGCACTGTTGGGCTGGTCGATGATCATCGTCATTATTATTAGCACAGAAAAACCTTTAACTTTGAGTACATGATATTTAACCGGCAGCCGGAAAATAGCCACTAAGCTATCCGTCCAGTCTCCGGGTGAATAGTCGTTCCTAGCCGGCCCTGCTATATCCGCCAAATAAAGAGTCGCCGCGTTAACTTTTTTTGTATGATTACCATTTTTTCTATAAGACCACGACTTATATAAGTGTCGGAAAGTATAGATATCAACGACAGGATAAAAAAGATTTGAGACGCTGTCTGAAGACGAAATAAACGAGACGAAACGAATAATATAACAGCAACTAGAGGAATGATGTGTGCTAATCGAACGGATGTAATAAATATGGAGATTTGAGATGAGGCTACGTGACGTCGTTGTTGACGGTCGATTGTATGCTGCGGTGGTCAGTCGCTCAATGTACAATTACAACAAACACGCGGCAACATCATAAACATCTGACGAATGTTGCAACATCAGTGTGGAAATTGCAGGGAATTGGGAAGAGGGTCTAACCTAAAAAGTAGAACGATGTATAATAAATTCTAAAGTCCGTATATGCAACCTAAATAGAAATTAACGGCATTGTCTGCTAGCATAAACACGATAAATATATCGTAGACCATAGCGTCGTGTATGCTACACAGACTCGCTTTAGTCCGTTATAGGCGCGCTAATGGCGTGTTATATAGGGTAACGCAAAATGATGCTATCTTTTATCATCATTGCTTGACGACGTGACGTCATCCCACAAGCAGCAGCAGCAGCTGCTGCAGCAGCTGCACGGCGACAGAGCCAACAGGTGCTTGTTCGAACGAGCTTTGTTGTTTTTGTTCTTATTGCAAAAATGGTGACGAAATTACACAATTGCAATCGTCTACAGCGCATCAGCGTAAGGTGCAAAAAGGTGCTAGGCGTTTGCAGAAAGTATGCTGGTTGTACTGGCTATCTACGGCACGTCTGTCCATCCGCCTGTCTTTGACACTGCAGTACTGAGTTAAAACGAAGGCAGATAGAACTGTGAATCTTCACGAACAGATAGCCCCGAGACCACGAGAGCACAACAGCTTAAAAAGACATTTGTTCTTACTTTTCACCGCTAGAGGCCTCTATCGTGACGCCACCCAATAACTGCCACTTTCATTACGTTCTGCATCTAAAGCAACAGGGCTATTTCACATTGTGAATATTAAAACTAATTTTAAATTAAATGCAATGAAATTCGATACAGACCACTACGGGCCTAACGTAGCGAAATGCGTTTATCAAGTTAAAGGGACATCTTATACATATATGCATGCTTATATTATAGGCCTATACATTTTTTATTTCACGTGAGTGCAAGTTTATGTAGGCCTACATGAAAACCAGCGGGAGAAACAGCAAGCATAAGGAAAATAAAAAACGCACCTGGATCGTTTGAAGGACATTCTGGCTTCAAGTCCGGTCAACGTTAACTGCGCCGCAAGCAGTGAACTGTAGAATAGACCAAGTCCATTTAGTGAATTAGCCATCGCACTGTTGCTGACGCCAAGATCAAATGTCAGTCATCAACGCAGCAGCCCTCTGCTCTGCAATCATACATTTCAAAATTTTGACAGTCATGTGACAAGTGCTTTTGGTCTTTTACGGCTGAAAAATGCACTATAAAACCTAGATATAAGGTCAAAGTTTTTTCAAAATGCGCCAAACGCGTTAAGAAATTTTAACATATCGAAAAAAACTTAAAACGGCATAAAACAATCAGTAACATTGCTTTTTAAATAGCCTCAATTTTAAAAAACTGTTGGCAAAGACACAAATTTTTTTCAAGAGGAAGGAGCTTTTCCCGCACTCCTCCGCTAATGCGTTATTCCTGCTTGGTTTGTGTCTATTTTACCCAACATTAGCTTAATATGAAAAAAAAACGTTAAACTCAAATATATAAAATATGGAGAAATGTTAACGCGCATAGTCTAGACGATAAAACCTGGCCACATACAATAGTAAATCACCGATAATGAAATGCCGAGAATAGCTCCATTAGAGAGCCAGAGCCACTGCAGGCATCCGCTGATCTCGGATCATCCAAGCAACAAGCGGCGTGGCAACAACTAATGGGGTGTTTACACGATCCAGCAAACGTCCAGCAAACTTCCAGCAAATGCATTCAAAATACACGTGCTAATGATGGACGTTTGCTAAAAGTTTGCCGGAAGTTTGCTGGGCGTTTGCTGCCATATGTTATAATTGAGCTGGACGTTTGCTGGATCGTGTAAACACCCTAAAGCTGGCCAGCATCGAACGGCGCCTAGCGTTTAGATCACACCGTGCAGACAAGTTGAGTAGTGAATAATAATGACCATGACCATGACGACGATGCTGGAGACGGGCGGACAGGCGGACGGACGCAGAGATTGTTAGAGAGAGAGGATGAAGTCGAGACAGGCATGAATGAAGATAGACAGAGCGACGGACGCACGCAAGCGCGGCGCTCAGCTCAACGTCTGACGTTGTCAAATATTTAGCACGTCGCTACGAACAAGCGATGAAGAGTGTGTTTTGTATCGGCATCACGAGCGAGCGCCGGTGTGACGTTAAAATGTCTCCCCCGTGAAAAATCCGCCCGGGAAGAAATAACCACGAATTCGATATGTCCCCCCATTATTAAAATATCGCTGGCCGCATAAAAAGTCTCTCCGGCCATCAATTTTTTTGTAAAAATCCGCCACGCTCGAGCGGCCGCCGGGCGGAGCGAACTTTTGTCGGTGAATTGTCGACCGGGGAAGTCTTTTCTGGGAGGAGGCGATCCTATAATGGGACACCGGCCGGCGCTGCGCGTCACTCATGCAGCACCAGCAACCATCAGCTTATCAATGTGCTCACGACGTCATGCTGTGTCGCATGCCTACTGTGCATCGCGCCTAATGTACGTGTATCTGTAGCAATGCAGACTGGCGCAGCATTGTAGCGACGCGAGTGACGCCATTGAGGTTATATATTCTTGCTTATTGAGATACCGCTGCGTGATGCTAGTAGGCCTACGCGCTGGGCTGATGACGACTTGCATACTGCGCACGGTGTGAATGCGACAGTCGGTTAGCCTCTGCACACACAAGCAGACCACTGAAAGACTCCAATATAGGCCTGCTAGCATCTAGTATAACAGAAGCCGGTAGGCGGCGTGGCCCGCGATGCTCGCGACAGCTGTCCTGCACTCCTGCGCACTCAGAGTCAGATATAGACACGCTGTCTGAGAATAAGGGTCGCTTATAGCTTGCAGCCTAGCGAGCCAACAATAAAAGGATCCACAAACAGACAGACGGGCAGACATAGCAAGCAGCTATAAGTAATGTGTTTAGCACGTCTACATGCAGACAGCAAACGTATTATCACGAGCGTCGTTCAAGAGATCAGAGGAGACGATCGTCGGGAGCGCGCTCCTATAGCCTATAAACGTGTCTACCGACAAGCATTATTTTGACGACCGATCTGCTGCAGACAGATCCGGCGCCGTCACCGTACGTGTCCCGGTGGTAGTCGTTAGTGTGTGGAATCAACGAACGCACACCTGCCGCTCGGCTCTGCAAGCAGTAGGATTTACTATCATCACCCCAATTAATGAAGCGGAGTTGTATATAGGTTAAAAAGCGAGCCAGACAAGAAATTGCAATTTTCCGACAGAAGAGATTGCAGGTCTCAAAATGAGGCGATTCAAAATGCATGATCTGTCAAGTGCAATACCATGAAAACGACAAACCAAATCGCAGCATTTGCAAACCTGCGATTTTGTCTGTCATTTTCCCGGTAGGCCTATTGCAATTTCCAGTCATTGTTTTCTTCGTGGTCCGTCATTTTGAAGTCATGCAAATTCAGCGGCCCTCGCCCTCAAAATTTTGATTTTGTCCCTACATTTTTTTGTAAAAATGGGGGTTTCAGCTCCAAATTTTGTATTCTGGATCACAATTTTTTCCGAAAAGATTTTTCGACAATTTTCCGACGAAAACAAATTAGGGGGCGGGCTTCCCATGCCATCACGACACCAAATTTATCTCTCCGGCATTCATGCCTGTGAGCTGTGACGATCAGTCGTCTAGCGCTGCTGTGACTGTGTTTACACCATAAGACGAGCAAAACTGACTGACTAAGACCTATTCACGTATCGGCTCCATGCAATGCTTTTATTCCGGTCACACATTTCGGCCATATTCTCAATGACGGGCACGGCGACCGGATACTCAACTGGATGTCATAAAATTAGCGCCAACGACTTCGTCGCGTTCACTGCTGCTGCAGCGCATGCAGCGTTGACTTGGTGGCAGTGGCGTAGCCAGAGATATGAATTGGGAGGGGGCTCCTTTCCCTTCTTTTGCCCTCCCCCTTTTACTTTACTTTTTTCCCTTATCCTTCTTTCGCCTTCAGTACTTTTTTTCTTTCTCTCTCCTTCCGTCTTTTTTCTTTTTCCCCTCTTCTCCGTTTCTTCTTTTTTCTCCCCTTTCCTTTTCTTACCCCTCCCTTTCTTTTTCGTCCTCTATTCCCCACCTCTGTTTTTTGGAAGCAGGACCCCTAAATCTAGCTAGGGGATTTGGGGAACGCTGTATGCTCCCTCAACGGGGCCTGGGGCGGAGCCGAAATCAAATTTGATGCACTATAGCTTTAAAATACTGGTGGCGACAATTTTAATTATTTTTTTCCGAGACCCTTATATCTATTTTTATCAAGAATGTGTACCAGGCCATTGGAAGTAGACCCCTAGATCCCCCCTTGTCAACGCACTGTTTGGCAGACGGGCGCGCGCGTGTAACAGTTAGTCAGTCAGGCGGCTGGCTCGGCGCGGCGCCGGTGTGGTGGGTTTAGGTTGGACAGACAGAGCTGTGAGACTCGGGGGACCACTAGTAACATCAGGAGCTCTCATTGATGATCATAACGCTACAGCTACAGGCTGCATCTGCCGCCGCCGCCAACAGTCTGCTTCGCCGAATAACGCAGATGCGATCAGCGAAGGTAGAACATAACCCCCCGGACATAACCCCCTAGGACAGAACCACTCAACCCTCCCCCTTCTACCGCCGGGGTATGTCCTGCCCTGTCAGAAGAGGACGGTTTAGTCCTAGGGGTTATGTTTGGGAAGGGGTTATGTTCAAACACCGCGATCAGCTGCCCAACCAGGCGCTGCAACAGTTGATATTATCATCAGCATCATCAGCATCATTATTATCGTCATCATCGCCCGCGTCGTCGTGAGCCTCATGGGTAAAGACCTGTTCCCGCAGCGCACGCTTCAAAAGCACCTCAACATTGCAGTTTCTCTACAAGTTGTCCCCGGAGATATTGATCGCAGCTGACGACGTTCGATCTGCATATCCGAAATTTTAATTCTGGCGACTGCCGTTCCGCATTTCCATTCACCATCTGTAACCTAACTTCTGCGTTTTACCAACTAATATTATGACAATAATGATTATGGCAAATATTCCGGCAAATAGCTAGGACAATTTCTTTAGACAGGACGTTAAATGCGAAGCTAAGAAAGTTGCAATTTCCATCATAATATGCTTACATATTATAAAAAACGTACTGAATAACTATATAATATATTAATACACAAAATAGCCAGCAGACATACCACTCCCATCAAGGCACACTAGGTGCTTTCATCGCATAGCCCGTAAGCTACTATTCACTTCCCGTCCCACTGAGGGTAAAAGGCTGAATTGACCTGCAGGAGATAAATTAGAGGACGACTATTTTTCCGGCTACCGGATTATATTCACTGCATACTTTTAACACTTTCGTGTTTGGACATCGACATGACGTGAGTGTACATAAGAACTTCGCTAAGAAGTCAAAGAAATGCCCGTGGTCTTAAAAAGGTTTGTCATGGGTGAAAAATTTTTTCAGCAAAATGTTGTACACTGTTTCGTTGGCATTAAAACTAATATCCCACATCACTACCTAACCCTGCGCTGCGCAAATTAATAAATTAATTTCTTTATAACGCTTCACGTAACTCACCTCCAGTACTAGTTGAGATTACGACCTATTATACTCCGAGAAGTGAGTATACACCAGCTTCAGCAACAGGCAACTGCTGCAACTCTGCTGCTGCTGCTGCTGTTGCTGCGGCCTCGCTGCTGAGCAGTATAGCGCGCTCTGCTGCAAGGCCGAGTGAATGCATAGTTAACTTGGCTTCTGCTGCGTTCGTTCAGCTGCTGTTAGGCCTACAGTGAGACGATGCTGCGTCAGAAGATAATGGCTGATCTACGTTGCTTAAGCCTACTAGCCACTGCGGCGTAGTGTTTTATAGCAAACTTGCGTGCCAACATTGTGCGTCATTGTCACGCATCACGTGCTGGAGACTCATTATGCAGAACTGGAAAATTTAGTGTAAATTTTAAAAAAAACCTGCAGAATTATCTTACCGGTATGTATTAAGGCCTATACTGCTCAGTGCCAGATGGACAGTGATCGTTATTCACTGTTGAGCTAATCATAATCTCATATGCAAATAAAAAAATTCACAAACGCATTTGTTAGGCTTTCACAAAATCAAATGCCACTGGGCTTGGTAAATCCAACTACAGACCAAAAAATTGTTATGAAACATTGAGCCTGATTTTCCGTTTTATTTTTGCGCTAGCACTCCAAATCGTTTTGATTTAAAGCTCTATGACATCATAAATTACAGTGACGTCACATTTCCAACACGCCCACACGAGTACACAAGAACGGCGTGTTGTACTGATAATAACAAAAATTTTGGTCTAATATATCGAGACTTTTTGCCCGCCCCTCGTAATGGAGGTGTGGGGGCGTCGATCTTCGGGAAATAAGAGCGCGATAGGGGAATGGCCCCCTCGATTAAAAATACCGAGGTAAAAGTAAGCTTATTCTTTCGCCCCTCAAAGTTTTGGCAGTTGCATGCGGGGGCTCTGGGCTAGCTTTTCTATGCCCAGAATGCTTTTGCAGCCGAACTAGATCCCAGTGGCGAAGTGGCAGAAGGAACAGGAGGCAACTGCCCCTTCCTATAATTTGCCCCTTCCTCTCCTCTCCCTCAAAAAACCGTGCACCCCCGCTTTTGGCCTCTAGTCAATTTATTTTTCGACGTCCTTTCGATCTGGCCTCAAAGACTGTTTCAAAGTCTATTTATTTTAGATAAAATTTCCCCAAATCTGGACTGCCTAGGGGCATATGTGGTCGGGGCCCAGAGGAGTTCTTCTTTGAAGCTGAAACATCTTCTGGACGTTCAGTGGTAGTGGCAATTAAAATTTGCTCAATTTATCAAAATTTGGAAATGCAGAAAATCACATGCTATGCTGTCTTGCCGGCCAAAGGGGGATATCACATCATCCCCCCTTTTTGCAACGGCGCTCTTCGCATTATAAAGTAGGGTTTTCATTCAATGCACAGTTTTTTTACGAGAATGCGTTATATAAATTGACTTTTGACATTTAACATTTGACACAACGTGCACAGCAAACGCGAGAAAGTACGTAGCAAAAGCAATAAACGCAAGAAAGTACAGAACATAACCAATTAAACCAAACAGGACTTACGCAATGATGCTTATCATGTCGGTCCATAGGGCCGATGACAGCGTAAAAATTTACAAAATGTAAATCTCTTACCTACAGAAGTAGGCGTGGTTCGAAATGTAAACAACAACAAATGTAAACAGGTGCAACAATGATACGAATTTTTGAGTTTTTAACTGCGTGAAAACTATATCACTAGTTTCAACAGCATGTGAAACTAGTGATATAGTTTCCGACATGGAGATTACGTGAATTTATACGCTAATATGAGATGCAAAGTTTGTTAAACTAGCGACTAATGCAGGAAAACACGAATGTCATGGGGCGGAAGTGCAGTGTACTCCTAGGTTGCACTGGTAGTGTAGCCTCGATAAAGGTTCCGCAGATTGTTGACGAGCTGACAGCTTATGATCTCTTGGTCTGCGCTAATTTTTTGTTTCATAACTTTATTAATCATGGCTTTGCACCCACAAAGTACAGAGCCGCTTAAGCCTTATTTCCACCATCACGTTCAACCACTCACAGCGGAGCTGTAGCTATGTAGCCCACAACGGTAGGCCGCTACAGTGCACGTGGACAATGGCGCGCAAAGGCAAAATGACGCAATTTGAAATAGATGCAGATATAGGGGGCCTACCGATACAGATTTAATTTTATAACTTAAACAGAAGGAAAAAAATTAGCATTTTTCTGCTGCTTTTTGCTGCGACACCCCGCCTCTGCCTCGTCTTTAAATGGAAAGTTACCACGCCATTGCTGCGCTAACGAAACAAAGTACACAGCACTAAAGCGCCTGCATACTTTTTTCTGTTCGTGCTTGCATTGCATTACAGTATGGTATAGTGCGGTACAGAATGGTACGTTGCATTGCATTGCAGAACATGATGCTGGAAATTAGGCTTTACTTACAATACTTAGGTCCCGTTTTTCCATGCACATTTGATGGCTGATCAAATTGATCTCCGATCAACTTTGGGACTTGATCAGAGATCATCTCAATGACCGTTTTTTCATCGCCAATTAGCGGCTAATCATCCATCAAATCTCCCATCAAGTTGATGGCCAAATATTGGCCGATCAAGTCAGATAATTGACGATTAAACATGACAATCTGCAATTTGTTGCTTATTCACACCAGAAACATCGCTTCACTTTGCCAGTCAGAACGGTAATTCGTGTATTAACATAAAGTTCCAGGCATAACGATCGATCACTGATCAATTTGTTTTGTGTTTTGTAAAGAAATAAAATGGATAGATGCTCCCGTATTGATTTGCGATAGAATGTATTTTTGACAGCAGATAATATCGTTGATATCATTGCTATGACGACGTTTACTGGCTACGGCGTCCACTCGCAGTGCATGCTGGGTAATTTAGCACAATGCTGCAAATCGAGGTCAGCTGTCAGCCAGTCAGATTGGCATAAAGTAGGCTCAGTTGACAGCAGATCAGCTAATCGCCAATCACGTAATTGGAGATTGAAAATGCATGGAAAAACGAAACACAGTTGATCAACAATCAATTCTGAATATCAAGTTAATAGGAGATCAGTAAATCAGAGATCAAATTTAATTTGATTGGCGATGGAAAAACCGGACCTTAAACAGGTGATTGGTCACGGCTGGTTTAGCACCAGTTTGTATTATTCAGTGGACCTATTAAAATGGTTATAAGATGAGATGATGATGAGATGATGAAAGTTTTAGGCTAAAAAGTAACAGTGTCAGGAAACACCACACCCGCACTGACCACATTGGCAACAAATAAGATGAGATCAAGAATGGAAGATTTAGGTTAGTGTTAGCATTGGGGTTAGAGTTAGTGATCTGATCTGATCATATATTTGGTGCAGGTGCAGTCAGCATGGTGTTTATTGACAACCAAATGTAAGGTTTAAGATTAGGAATAGGGTTAGTGTTAGTGTTAGGGATAGTTTCAGGGTTGGGAATAATGTTTGCAGTTGATGTCATTTTATTTAAGTGTTGGTTATTGGAAGTGGCTCTGTACTCATCGTGTGTAGCGTAGTGCATCCAGCACTTGTCAAAAAACAGTTTGATGTCACGCTATAATGACGCAGAACTGCAGGCTGTTGCCATCTATATGACTATTTACTGTCACTGATACTGCTTTCATCATTCTTTGCCTGACATTAATATTACAAGTCAAATTTTTCATGCGTGTGAAACTGTGACTGTAATGTGTTTATCATGTGTTGGCTTGTCAGGTTAATGTTAAAGTTGTTGCAACAAAAAATGCACTGCATTTCTTTGACAAGTCAGCATTGCCTGTCACACTGTTGAGTGACCAAGATGAGGCACAGGTTTGTTGTTTTTTTATGTTCCAGTAGGAAAATGCAATTTTCATGGAGAAGAACAGTAAATTTGACAAATTATTCATGTTAAATTTGACATCATTTTTATCAGTATTGTGGTCTTGATGTTGCCATCTGAGTCTTGAGATGGTTTCGAGAAACAATTTCCAAACATTTCAGTCTCATCTTGATCTTGGCAAAGTGTAGAAAGGTCTTGATCTCATTTCATTCTGAGACTGGAAGCAAAATGTATTGGATCATATCTCAATACAGTACTAATCAAAATTTCTGCAATTAAAACTTTATTAATTATTAAAAATTGAAATTTTTATTAAAATTTTTAAAGGATTAACTGTGTGATTAGTTTATTTTCACAGCTCTGGTATTTAGCAAAGATACTGACATGTTTTGTATGGTGGCACGTTTTTTCGACTAATGGTGCAATTTTACCATGTGACTTGCAGTATTGTGTTGATGTTGATGTGTTTAGGCAAGTTCTGCAGAGCTGCATGTTGAACTGAGTCACTGGGCTGATCTATTGGTTATTGCACCACTCGGTGCTAATACGCTGGCAAAGCTTGCTACTGGCATTGCTGACAATTTACTGGTCGGTTGTTTGTCAACTCTGATTACCTCCGCCAAGGAGGTTATGTTTTTGCCGGTTTTTGTTTGTCTGTCTGTTTGTCTGTGTGTTAGCAAGATAACCCAAAAGTTATGGACGGATTTTTCTGAAATTTTGAGGGTATGTCGGGCATGGCATAAACTACCAGTGATTCAGTTTTAGGCTTGATCTGGCAGGAATCCTGGATTCTGGATCACTTTGAAATTTTTGTTACCATTGCGTTAAAGGGGGCATAAGCGAAACCACTGGCAAAGCGAATATGGTGACGCCACCTGGCGAATGGCATTGCCTTGGCAGAGGTACCTACGAGCTATAATTGCTTTCTAGTTTTATTGTTTGCTCTAAGCTCGGCTTTTTTATTGTAAGTGATTATCACTGTCATTTTCATTTTATTATTCAGGTATAGTTTTAGAAACTGACCAACTCAGTCATATGACACTTTAGCATATCGTTAGCATATAGTTATACGAAGGGCATTCAAAAGGTTTAGCAAGTCGATATGTTAGACTGAAAAACTTTTCAATATTTATACACCAATAAAATGCACGTTTCTTCGGAACTTTTGTGAGCTTAAAGCGGATATGATGTCATTGTAACTTATGACGTCATAAGGCGTTTTATATCGGTCCCTCCAGCCAGGCTTCTACCACAGACTTGAGTCATTCATTGGTTGAATAGCGGACACCAGAAAGAAAATTTTTCAAACTTAGAAAAAGATAAGTTACTGTAGATCAAGCCTCTGCTGTATGTAGGGTGGTCTTATGTATGAAGCCAGAGTCGTGAACATCTTGCTGGATAATTTCAACTTTGGGATTTGGCTGCAGTGCCGGGCACTGCCGAATTTTAGCGAGATCTTCGGGTCTCGCTCCCAGGCCCACACACATCAGGGCTCCGCAGGTAAATTTTACGGACAACGTCAAATCCTGACGTGACATCGTAATTAACAGAAGCATTCTTATTAATGGCCAGCACAGATTTTGGCTACTGTGTCTTTATATTGCAAATATGAAATTCATGAACGTATTTGTCAGGGCTTCCACGAAATCACATATCCCAGGGTCTTGCATTCGTAAATCCGGCTGCAGACTGGAGAATTGTCGTGCGTATATTTGTGCTGCTTGTATTAGCACTCCGAATCATATCAGTTTAACGCTTTATGACCTCATAAATTTTAATGACATCACACCCGCTTTAAGCTCATATGACTACGGGAGAAATATAACTTTTGTCGATGTATAAATTTTAAACAGTTTTTTCGTCTAATATATGGGGGCCTATTAAGTTGTAAACTTTGTTTAATTTTCCTCGTATGTACAGTTTTTTCATGGCTGGCACAGATTTTGGCTATTGGATATTTATAATCGGAAATGAGAAATTCATAGACGTACTTGTTAGGGCTCTCATAAAATCACATGTCCCAGGGCCTAGTGTTAGAAAATCTGACGTTAGATTAAAGAAATGTCATGCAACAGCAAGCGCAATTTTACACTGATTGCGCTGGCACTCCAAATCGTTCCTGTTTAACGCTCTATGACGTCATACATTACAATGACATCATATTTGCTTTAGGCTTGTACGTGTTTAGGAGAAACATGAGTTTTATTGGTGTATAAATTTTAAAAAGTTTTTCAGTTTTAACATATCAACTGCTTAACTTTTTGAATGCCCCTCGTATCATTAAACTACTAAACATTGTCAAGGGTGTTTTACTGATTAACTGCAGTGTCGTGATAATCATATCACGCTGTAGCATTTTATGTGAATTTTGTTTGTTCTCGTTTCAGTTTTGAATTATTTAGTCTTTGACCGTTGTTTACTTTCTGGTTTTAGTTCTATTTTGGATATTAAATTTTTGTTAACAACTTTATTATTTTTCTGTTCATGGCCATTTTTTGTTTTCGCTTTTACTAGTTAAAAATGAAAATCACACTGGTGACTGTATGTTGGTGCTGCTGTGCGCAGACAAGAATTGTTCGGTCATGGGACAGCAGGCAACGTCAGTTATTGTTTGCTCCTGCCATGAACACTTTGATGTGGCAGCATCCCATTACAAGTCGGCAGATTGATGTTCTTTGTAGCTTTGGCTTTCAGCAGATTGAATGCATTGAGAAGACTCTAGCCTGTGGCGACACTGGTGTGTAAAATATTACACACAAATCTGAGACTGTTTTTAATGTTCTTCAGCTTTGTCCCAATTGAAGATCAGCTCCATTTGACTAAAAATAGATTGTGTTTAGTTTACTGATCAGTAAAGCTGTTGAAGATTAAAATTTGTCAGTTTTCTAACTAGGACACAGATGTACTTGATTAGTATATGTTTAATATGGAACATGAGATAATGATTAACTAATTTTAATTTTAAGTAAGAACTGACCAAGCAAATACAAAGCAACATAATGAGTTATTTGTCCTAGAAAGCACTGGTCAGTTATTCAGCAAACTGCTGTTGCAGTTGCACTAGTGACATAATTAGTAAGTTTTTTGTCCCAAACTATTTATATGTTCGCATTCCGCTGCGATTCATTTTGCAGATGCTTGTCATTGCATCTAGTTATAACTATTTTTTTGTGACTACAGTTTAAACAAAAATTTAATGGTTACAATTGTTATTAATCTTTAACAACTAATCATCCGATTAATCGCACAATTAATCGTAACAGATTTTAATGTCCATGGCTGTAGTGTAGTGTAGTTAATATCTGTTCATTTAGTAAACTTTGGTTTCATCATCTTTATACATAGCACCAAGTCTTATTACAACCATAAAATATGTATGATACTGATTTACTAATCTGTGCTGTGTATGTGCAGGTAAAGGAGCCATGGCTGAGGTTGCAACCATTGTTGATAGGATTATTACGAACTGCAGAGAGCTTTGTGAGAGAAACAATGATGTCTGAGTATTTGTATTTTATGCGTCATGTACATAACACCATAATGGTTCCTACTAGTCTGCAGAATTCACTTTCCCTTATTTTTCCCTGGCTTTCCAGGACAAATCATTTTCCCCTACTAATTTGTTCACGTTAAATACCAATGTCAGTTTTCAATCGCTTGCAATCACACTAGAAACAAGGGTGGCAGAACAAATTTAAATGTCTGACTTTCCCTGACCCTTTGAGTTTTCCCTGACTTTCCCTGAGCATAGGAACCATTCATTCACAATATTGCATTGAGCTTAGTAATGAAATTGATTAATTTAAGATAACTGTAAGTCCACATATTGTTTTGGTTAAAATACTGAATGTATGTAACATGCATATCTACACTGTGTCTCAGAAAAAGACCCAGACATTATCGTTGGGCGAGGTGGAAACCCAAATGGTTGTTTGATGGTCAGTTGTGTCAGGAATATTCATACCAAAAAAATTATTAAAGTCCTTTATTAAATCCTTTAAGTTGCAATGGATAATGTTGGGATCCTGTTTTGATACAGAGTGAGTATGCAGAATTTATTATATGCACAATTTCTTTGTAACTGCTGAGATTACAACTGTAGAGAATGGTCAGCACTGGATGATATGTGAACTCTGCCAATCCATAGACCAAGCATATTGTCACTATTTATTCTAGAACAAACAGCGCTATACTATGACATTTAGTCTTTTTACAAAATACTGTAAGTATAAGCAAATAAGAAAACACAAATTTATATAGCACATCACGTTCTGAAAAACCTAATACATATTAGACTGTAAAACATTTTAAATGTGGCTGTATTTTGTCTCAGTTGAAAAATTGAATTTTGATGGTCAATATTTATTTTCAATGAATACAACGGTTTTAAAAAGAACAAAAGTTACACGAGTAACATAAGACTGCAAAGCTACTAAACCAACATACAGAAGTCATTTCGGATACCAGTAAAAATTATCAAAACTGCAAAACTGTAAGTGTAGCTTCAAAGTGTGCACATTTTTATGTGCCACCTAGCACTATACAAACAGCTGAAAATCACAGAATCGAAACAAAAGTTAACTGGTCATAAATAAAAACAAAAAACACTGCTATCACCAACAGACGAAGCAACAAAATAAATAACCAATGAGAAACTGTGGAACAACTCAAATGGACATGAATGCTGATAATTATTTATATACAAATAACTAATAAATAGTAGTGAAATATTCAAAACTTACTAAAGACAAACACAAAATAAGTTTCACAAATTAGCAAGAAATACATGGCACAACAATGACCAGAAGTCTAGAAAAAATACGTGAGATACAGGAAACAAGTCATTTGGCAAGTTAAGTCATAAGCTGTTCACACAAATAAGCCAGTTACTGTCATTATATTAAAAAATTTGACAAGAAAAAAACTAGCGATCAAATGCAGTATCCAGCAGATGCTGCTGAAGTGTATTTTTCTCAGTAATATAAAAGGGGCTTAAACCGATACTCAAACTGAGTTCATGTTTAGGTTTTCTCATGACATCATGCTTACCATAACTTAGTTCGATTGTGCTGATTAGTATAATGAATAACGAATGATCTAGCGACATGTAAACACTTGTAAGACGTAATTAACAGCAGCAGCAACAACAATGGTTTGTATCATCACTGCAGAACACAGAGCAATAAGAGTTCTTTCTACTACAAAAGTGAAACTTCTTTTGATTAGCAAAATGACAATATTTTTCACTACGGTACTGACTGCATTAACAAGCCATCTTACAATTTTAATTTTTTAATTTTGACAGTCAAATGTACAATCAGCGAGAGGGCATTACCACCATGGACTAGATAGTTGCATTAATGCAGCGATGACTGACGTGACATGTTACCAGCTTGAATACATTCTGCATGTACAGCAAGACTTAGCTCTGTGCTCTGTTCACAGTGAGAATAAATAAATAACACGGCTTGCCTAGCTGACACGTTTGCAATCTCCAAGTCCGTACCATGACCATTCCAGACATAATGTTTATAGTTTAATAAATAAATAAATAAACAGCACATAAACTACAACTACAGTAATGTAAATTTCATGTATAACATGAGGCGCATCCAGTAATGTAGCGGCTACGAGATTTTGGCTGCGATACACTGCAACCTGCTACAATTTTTTGTCAGACAACAATCTGCATTAGCGGCTAGCACAGATGAACATGACGTCATATTTGTCCACTAAAGACGGCTGTTGGTGGTTGTAATAGGCGAGTTGCGAGTAAAACTAGTAATCACGCAAACGATTTTGCATTAATATTATTTTATACTGTATGGTGACACATTCAGATCAGTGATTTTTCAACTGTCATCCAAAAATTGATAAGTTCAGAAGCCCGGATGTTGGCCTAAACTACAATGTAGCGTAAAATTTTTATGCTACAATATGCTCGTAGTGGCTGGTAGCTGTCTTGGCGTAGCCGAGTGTCGAGTAGTGTAGCAGCAATGAGCTGCGCATAGCCGCTATGTTACCGGACGCGCCTATGATTCACGTTCAAGCTGCAATAGAGTACATCGACAATCTGTGTGGACGATAAGCAGCTGACAGAAAAGTTCCCAAAAAATGGGTCACAAACATGGCAACAAATCCGCCAACTACTTAGCAAGTTGGTGATGGTGAACAAAACTTGTCAGAAGAGTGACCAGTAAGACGGTCATGACACAACTAGGCCTACAAGTCAAGCCACAAGTCAAGTACAACTGCTTTTGTTTCAGCAATGTCACATACACGTACAGACAGACAGAGAGATGGAAAGACTGATACAATAACAGCAACTACATGTACAGTGTAATACTGTCAAGTCATGTCACCAATTGATGATTCCCCACCTCCAATAAAGTAACTGAAACAGACCAATACACTAGCAGTAGTCATTGGCTAGCAGACAACACCAAATGAACGTCAATAATAACATTGACAACAACCTGACAGCCATCAGTGATGCACATGGTCAACAAGTGGAAAAATGATTTTCAATAATGTGCAATCACTGCTGCAATGCTCTCACAGTTAATGGGCAGTTCTGTGCGTTGTTATATTTGCACACATTACCAGTCCATTTATTATATGAAAATCTGACTTGCTGTAAGGAATTTTAATCCACTTCCATTTTCCAGTTAAAGCTAATGTCAAATTTTTCTTAGCGTTCTTTGTAAAAGTACACGAAAATCATTAGCTGACACTTTTTATGCCTCCGCCAAATACAACAAC
>Ga0209671_1001257_pt1 | contig 20656 bp, 17 predicted proteins | sample WorMetHERISLAND2_2_FD_187401 | JGI IMG/M metagenome (GOLD analysis project Ga0209671, IMG submission 187401) | Marine gutless worms symbiont microbial communities from Max Planck institute for Marine Microbiology, Germany - Olavius geniculatus... | ecosystem: Host-associated > Annelida >... | reverse complement strand
AGTTGCTTAGTATTGCTAGTTTTTTTTGCATTTATATTTCACAAGGTAGTGTAGCGACGCAGTTATGGTGTGGTGGGATATTCAATAACTGCTTTATTGCAAATTGAAAGTGAAAGAATTTCGAAAATTGGCTAATATTTGTCAAAGATATGGACAGTTACAAAGTGGGACATTTTTTGAGACACAGTGTAGATTACGAAATGCGTAGTCTATAGTTTAATTCATTCGTCAACAATGTTTTACACGCACTACAGCAGGTGTCAACACACTCTAGATGCCAGCATCTGACACAACTAACAATCTGGGGCCCCCTCGGCAGATAGACATCATTGTTGCCGCAATCTACGGCAAATTAACTTGGTGCATGCATTAACGGCATATCAAGTTAAATAAGGTGAGCAAGTTCACTTTGTTACCAGACTGCACGTTGTCGTCTTTAAAAAAACAAAAAAGCCCTGCTAACGCAAAGGTAACGTGTAACAGCGGTGCACCGTCGTACGCTAGTGATGCGTAGTCTTCATCCATAGATCTCATCCGTACGGCTTTTGGCTACAGTTTTACAGAAGGCCCAGTAAAACAAAATCAGTCACCAGATGGCGCCAGACGACCTACGGTAAATATGTAGGCCTATATGTTTTATTTGTACTCACTAGAGGGCGCCACTATCTCGCTCTGGCAACGCCATAGCGGCTGAAAATCGCAGATTTTGCCTACCCCCCTCTCATTTAGCACTTTCGTTCGGGGTGACCCCCTTCAAACTCATGGAAAAGCTTTACGGTTCCTGAAACTAGTCTTCCAGGCAGTCGACGGTGAAGATTTGGTGATCCTATCTTACACCGTTTTTGACTGATCCACCGTGTGACGGACAGACGGACAGAATTGCGATGGCTAAGACGCGCTACAGCAGTAGCTGCTGTTGCGCGTAAAAACCCCAGCCTCGCACAGCTACGAGTGACCAGTTGTTGCCTAGCGACAGGTTGCCCATAGCAACGAGTGAATAGGTGCTCTATAACTGAAAGCCGATCGAACCTCGCCGGGATAAAGCGCTCCACAGACGCAGGTCGCCGCTTCATCATGAACACACGCCGGACAGTTGACGTTCGCCTAACACATCGTCATCATCATAGTTACGAGCCAATGTTGCCATGTTAAAACAGTACAGCGTCTCAAAAAATCGTTACCGAGTACAAAATTATTTTCATCAGAACGTCGTCAGATGTTCATCAACAAGGATAATTTTTGGCACAAAACAGATAAAGTAACGGTAGCAAAAATCACTGTATGTGAGGTGCACGCATTTTCCGCTTCTCCAAATATAAAATTATTTTAACGCACTACCGTGCTAAACGGATGTTCCACATAGCATGTCCTCGAGTTGTCGCGTACAGTAAACTTCCTAGCGACTTAAATAAACTTAATGTGGCCTATTTAGCAGAATGATAAGTTTGTAAAATAGGCTATTTTTAAACTGTCAGAATCTGCGGAATTCCAACTTTTTGCTTCTTTTTCAACTTTCTTAACCCACAAGTTAGTTGCATATTATATAGACGAATTTACAGTTTTTCGGAGCTCACAAGAAAGCCAGTCAGCCAATGCGCAAGAGAGTCTAAACGGCGGCCTCCAGCCCCTGAGTGACATAACTACATGTATGCGAGCAGTTACCAGTGTGGAGAAGACGGAGTTGAGTAGTTTGGAAGCGATGAGATGTTGTTGTGGAATGACGTCATATATCAGCCAGCTGCCGAGGCAGTGGAAGACCTTCGTCCGCATCTTGTCGTCGCTCTCTGACGCCTCCAACACCACTGTCTGCGTTATACAGTATACCCGGACAAGCACTGTGATCAGTGGCGTTCTGGTAGAGGCGGCAGTGTCGGGAGGCAGTTACCCCCAACTCCCAAATTGCAGCCTGTTGGAAAATTTCCTTCTTGCCGGACATTTTTTCTCTTCAAAAGTACAACATGTGGGGCTAAAAATCTTCCAAACTTTCGAGCACCAACATTTGCACCTGTCCGTCGGAAAATGTCAAGTTCCTGCGCCACCTACTTTCTAACCCACGATGCTGCTAACTAATGACACCGCATGGACGAAGCAGCCATCGAACAGTTGGACCACCCACGGAGCAGCCAGCAGACATACCATCACTCCAATCGGCCGCACTAAGAATAAACGGTTCATTTCGTATAGCAACCAGTGGCTGGAGTGGCACACTAGGCCTCCTTACATAAGCCGTAAGCTCATTTTCCATGCCGCTGAGAGTAACAGGCTAACTAGGCGTAATACGTACTGCAATGGCAGGACGGGGCGATTTCTGTGTAGGACCCATCACTAGAACTGTTGGCATACTGAACAGGTAAATCTTGCTATGCTTTAGCGGTGATAACAAAACGGAAAATGACAATTTTGATAACTGACGAGCAGTTGTACGAGTAGCTGGGATGCGCTGATCAACTCCTGACGAATCTCCTCGGTGCGATTTGTGCCCAGCCGCAGCAACTTGTTGTCCACCTGCATAGAACCAGAAACAGCGACAATCGAATTCACTACCAACCAATTACACAACAGAATCAAAACAACAATATCGAGTAAATAGCAAAACATATCATTTTAACTACAGTAGCACACAGTGATAAGAAATTGGAGCTAATGCTCGCGAGACGCGCGAAAGCATATAGTAGTTCCGGTTTAGTATTTTAGCTGAAAATTGGGGTGTTCACGCTAAGTTAATATACAAATACCAAATTCTCTATCTAGATCGCATAACGATAGTTCCGGGATGACGGCGATTTGGCCCTAGCAGGAATGTCCAAGACTGATTCAATCGTCATCCGCCTATAATACACCTCAAACAAAATTGCAAAGCAAAAAAGCAGGCAATCGAAAAGTCAGTAATTACTGCTGTAAAACCGGCTGCATGAATGCAGTAAATCTGTCGTGAGAACTTGGTCATATTACTATTCCACAAACCTCCTCCGGGATGACGGCGAGAAGCTCTAGCAGGAACGTCCAAGACTGATTGTTGCCACCGAACCTAACACAGCGTATTCTCATCAATCGTCTTCGTCGCAATAACGCACCCAACACTTAACATCGACATCACAGCTCCGAAACTATGAGCCCATAGCACTTACCTGTGCATTAAAATGGTTTACGCAGGCGAGCATGCATAGTCAAGCGGTGTTCGATGGTTGGCCGAAACCAAAAACAAGAAAAACGTCACAATAACAAAAGTCATTTCTGCGCTTGAAATGCATAGAAATGCGTTCTCGGAGTCGGACGGGGTTTGCCCCCGGACCCTACTCAGGTTTAGACGGTGGAGTCGAAGCTGCTCTGGAAAAGTCTGGTTATGGGCCCGCGGCAACTTTTCACTGTTGAGCTCACAATGCTAACGAGCAAGTTACAAAAAGTGCAAAAACACAATATTATCGCGTGGTTTCGTACTACGAAAATTGCCGTAAATAGCCGTTTAAACTCTACAAGTGCCTTCAAGCTTTGTTTTTTTTAGAAATTAGGCCTGTAGTAACTTAACAGTGACAAATTGTAGGCCTGTGCTATGTGGCCTAACTTGTACGTTACACATAACGTAATTCGGATTATTACACAGCGCACGATACAAAATCCCTCGCCTTAGTCCTATTTTTAGGAATCTAATATTTTTTATTTCAAATAGAGACTTATGCTGGTCTGTCAAAGTCGAAGATGCGGCGCTGTATACGTACTGCTGGATGAGCTGAGAAGCGGCGTTTTGCCATGTTGCCATCTGCAGAATCAGGTCAGAAAGCGCCAAGCACAGCTATCGACAATGACAAGACAATAGATGCGGTTACACATTTACGCAATCAATTACATGAACTACAACGTCTACAACAAATTGAGTTCTTGTAAAAGCAGCGTCGACTGCAGCATTTCACTTTTACCGGGCCAAAACTTTAGTTTTTTTTCTGTTTGTCTGTTCGAGCAAGTTACTTTCTAAAGCTGCTCGAAGTAAACGTCTAACTGAGATCTGTTTTGTTTAGTGTCCAATTGATATCTTTTAAATTTACTAGTCAAATATAAGCCTAAAGTCAGCTCGATAAATTAGTTTTTTTGTTTGCTGCAAGTTGTAAGTTATTATGCATTTTTGTTATACCTTAACGCAAAATACGGTATAAATACATGCACGCAATTGATCCAAATCGCGTCACGTGACGTTTTCAAATACGCACTCTATTCACCATCCGCTCAACCCACCGGTCAAAAATCACTTTAATATTGCCCGGGAGGCAATATTAAACTGATTTTTGACTGGTCACGCCTCGGTACTATTCAAAACACCTATGACACGCAGCTGGCTGACTGTATTGTGGCTAAACTGTATGTCGTAGTGTTGACTGGCGCATGTATTGTGTCTAAACCGTGCACTGCAGTGTTGTGTGACGCATGTATTGTGGCTAAACTGTAAGTCGTAGTGCCTTGTGTGCATATATTGTGGCTAAACCGTATGTCAAACGTTATTAGCAGACGACCATGTTGTTTGTTTACTTCATTTAAAGGGACCGTAAAACACACAAATTTTGCGTTGAGGTAAGACAAAACAAATAGGAACTGGCATCGTCGATCATTATTGAAATTTTTTTCCCTTAGTTCGTAAAATATTGCCCTCGGTTTTCGACCTCGGGCAATATTTTACGAACTTCGGGAAAACAGTTTCAATAATGACCTTGACGCCAGTCACTATTTGTATAACAATAATTCTAGCGGTAGATCGGCGATCTTGCTGTTAGCACTGGAAAATTGCTAGAGGTAGATCGGGTAGGCACATTATTAGGTACATAGTAGAACTTATGTTCTTAGTAGTCATAGGACCATGCCACGACACTGTCACGTATTTAAATCAGGCTTATTCAGTATTATATCAGAGTCCATCTCAAGCCATATCTGTTTCTTTGTAACACTAGACTTAAAATTATATTGTTTTTGAAAAGATTTGGTAATTGATAACAAATTTCAGTCTCAACCACAGTCCTGATAATGCAGTGAAGAAATATATGGCTGCATTCTTACATTAATAATGTGATAAATGTAATTAGATAAAGTGGCGATCTACCACTAGTAATTTTCTGCTCACTAGTGCGAGATCGCCGATCTACCCAATAAATTGTATGACTGTTACATTTTTGGGAAAAAAATCTTCACGGGGTGACGAGCACGAACTGAACTACACGCATGGATAAATCTGCAGGCGACAATTAACACAGAAAGAAAGCATCAAACAACTGCAACGATTTGTATACCTGAGTGACGATTGCGTTCGGAGTAGACGCGTTCACCTTCATACAGTGATTCAGCAACGAATCACGAAATGTCTGAAAAAACAACATTTAATTAAAAGCGCAGTCGTTATAATATTTGGATAAGCCATAATATTAAAGAGACTTGCTCAGGTATTGCGTCAACAAATGCGATAACGCGTTCAGGAACAAGTAATTTGAGCAAAGCTCACGTGACGCGTCTCTTGCGTCAGCTGCTTCGGTTACGTTCGTTGCATACTGTTCTTGCGTTCATTGCGTTCATTGCTTTTTTGCATGTTTTTCTTACGTTCGCCTGCCGTCACTGGCGCGTCAAAAAAGTACGCAAAAAGTACGCATGTTGCGTGTGCTGCGCTGAATTGGATGGAAACTGCTATAGCTTGACGCGATTGTAAAAATTCATCGTTGGAATGGACACATCAACTGAACAGTCCGCAAACCAGCATATAAGTCGAATATGTATATGTGCAGCCTACACTTCTGTCTTTATTTCAAATAAAGCAATCGCAGAAATTACACAAATCGCGTAACACATCGATTAGGTTTAATATAGTCGTTAAGTTGTAACTATGAGACAAGACGGAGACCTGATGTGACGCTGCCGGCAATTCTGCAAACGAAAGCTGTATCTGAAAGCAACGTCACAAAGTATTCTTTTAATTGTTACGCTACATTCTAAATATTATTGATATAGGTAACGAACCCACCTTGCAAAAAATTATCGCTAATTAAAAAGAACACAAATGCCTTCATTCTTTTTTTATCATTACTAGAGCAGGCGAGAAAAATAATAATGATATCAATAATCATGTCAAACAAGTAGGTCTACGATTATACATCAGAGTTGACCAATTTTACAGTATAATAATTTTTACCATACAACAAAAAATGTCAGTCTTCCCTACTATCCCCGCTATCACCATCGTAATCATCAATAATTAAAAGGCCTATATAGTCTCTGACAAAAATTTCGTCCCATTGAATTTATATCTGTTACACGTAGGCTAGTATACATGACTAAACAATGCCCTTTTCCCTCTGTTAATTGTTATCCCCCATTCCATTTCCTATTCTTTACCCAGAGTTCCCACTGTGGTCACGAAGTAAAATTCAAGAATTAATCAAAAACTTCCAAGGACTAAACGCTGACATCAGGATTTATCACTGAATGAATTGTAGCTGCAGGACCTAACAACTTCAGAATGACACGCTAGCGTAGCGAGGCAAAAAAATTAAAGAAAAATTAAACCGTACAGTGCAAATATGCCTAATGTTTATAATCTCATTAATCTTTTACAGTTTTCTCTAAAGAACCTAGAAAGTCAATTTCAAGGATTTTCAAAGATGCGTGGGAATTGTTTATTCCTTCTTTTAACTGTAGAACATTCAAGAAACTGCAAGAGCCTATATGAACGTGCACGTGCAGTTATTATTATTATAGGACTCTCTTGATTCATGTCTTTCTAGAAAGCAATCAGAGCCCGCACACCTCCGCCAAGGCAATGTTGTTCGCTAGGTGGCAGCACCATCTTCGGTTTTGCAGCGGTTTCCCTTATGCCCCATTGAAAGCAATGATAACGAAAATTTCAAAGTGATCCAAAATCCAGGATTCCTTCCGGATCACCCCCAAAATTGAATCACTGGTAGTTTGTGCCACTCCCGACATACCCTCAAAATTTCAGAAGATCCGTCCATAACCTTTTGAGTTATCTTGCTAACACACAGACAGACAGACAGACAGACAAACGAACAGTCTGGCAAAAACATTACCTCCTTGGCGGAGGTAATAACCAGCGCCTATAGGGCCTACCGTAAAAGGTTAAAGGTGGTGATATAGCTCTTTATGGTGTTACCTGCCACCCGACACAGGTAAACGCGCCCGCGTTAACCTCAGCCAGATAGGCTGGTACTCGATGTACGTACCCCGGAGGGATGGAAAGCTGAGTTGACCTATAAGCGGCTGGTTAGTGGTTACATACCGAGATGGTTTACCTGCCCATCAAAGTACTAACCCGGCCCGGCGTAGAGTAGCTTCGTCGATCGGTTGAAACGCGTTACCGCTACATCAAACCACCAACCTAGGCCCTATACCTGTATCGGTAATAAAATCTGAGATCAAAGTTGTGCTTCGTCATTTCAATTTACCTTCGATCTCATTGTGTGCGAGGCAAAGTAGCAGCTTTCAAGGTCCTGGTTGTTCTGCAGCAACTGGTCAGCTATCTGCCATGCATAAACCTTCATACGACACACAATAGCAGTCATGAAACACGGCTAGGCTTAATATCGCAAACAGGGAGCAACAAAAATGAACTAAACTAAGCTGAAACGAAAACTAATGCATCGAAATGACATAATCATTGACGAACCACAAAGCCTAAGCTTACACCTTAAGGTTCTGAAGTAAACTGTGATGGAAACACTTCGCCCATGGCGCTGTGGCACGATCATAGCGGCCAGAGGGCAACCCAGGCCATTGCTCCACGAGTAAGCGCTGTCGGAAAATGTTCTTGTTGTTGCAAAAAAAATTCCAAAAATGCAAACTTGTGTCTCAAAGCGCCCCATTTTGGGGAAAATGCAATTTTGAGCATAGTCTCTATCGTAAATTTACAGTTCAGTCAAAAAATTGCAACCTGCTGTCCTGACTGTTTTAACACACGGCGTCACTGGAAACACTGGATGAAGCCAAGTTCTCTTGAAACTGCTGTCTAAGACTAAAGTCTTACACTAAAGTCTCAGTAAAAGTTGACCTGACCGGCGCCGGTCCAAAATAGGATACCCTGATTAAGCAATATGCATAGCCTACCTGAGCGGACTCACAATGATGTTTCTTAGTTGTTTTTTTCACGTTTTTTGCGTAAACGTTTCGGGTTAGAATTAGGGTCAAGATTGAGGTTAGGTTAACTCGAGTTAATGTTAGGGGATAGGGTCAGGGTCAGGGTCAATTTTCAGGTTAGGGTTAGGTCGATCTTTATTTGCACAGCCATTATTGAAAAAGTAAACAGAAAATGGCTGCCCTGTGGTGGTATTTAGCATTGTGTTGCATTTTACAAATAAAGTAGGCCTACTGAAGGTAATTTATGAAGTCAATAATTTTTTTAAAAACACCATTAAAACATCAAAACTGAATGTAAACACTCATTATAAGTCTGCTGAGGTACGCCATATTGCTCAAATCATTCTATCCTACTTTGGACTGGCGCCACGACCCACTACAGAGAAATAAATAGGCCTAAATAAAAATAACGTTTATCGTGGTGAACAGGGTGAGGCCACGTAGGCCTACTATTTGTCTAGTGGACAGAATTCCTTCAGTGGGGTCCATGGACAAAACCCAGTAGAAGGCCTGGGGTCACCCATATGTGAGTGTGACTAAACATTGGACACGCCCGTTCTCCTATTCTTTTGGCGGCGAATTACCGATTTCTGCACATCGTTGAGATAAGCAGACGCTTTTTCTTTTCCGGTTGCGTCGGGCTGGCGATACAGTACATTCAGCGCCTGAACCACTGTGTCCATCGACGGCGCTGAATCCATCTTCGACGCACCGCAACAAATTAATGCATCAAAACAAAACTGTATATCAGTGGTGCCAGAAATTTACTTTATTCACTAAAATACAGTAAACACTATCGGTTGTTAGCCCGCTATGCTCAGTTGGTTATTGTCGTTGCTATAGAAACCAAATGACGTAAATTTTATGACGTATGTATAGAGAAGCAAAAATTTTAGAATTTGTTAAACATTTTAATAAGATATTTTGTAGTGTAAACTTACTATTGCAATCTAACAATTCGACTGAAGCATAGCCGTATTCGAAATATACGGCTATGGGTTATACTATATGCAATAATAATCAAACATCTGAACACAGATCTCAAGTATTGGTACGTGACTCGACTCGACTCACCTGAGTGTAAATTCAAGTTTAAGAGCAGCACTAGAGAAAATAATACATATTCTCCGACGAGGGTTCACTTTTCAACATTGGGAATTCCCAACAATGTAAACATAGCTGGCCATTGGTTAGCATTTCTGGAAAATCATAGCGTTTTAGCGTTAGCATTTTGCACGTTAATTCAACCAGTTCGCGTTAATTTGGATTTTGTGTTATTGAAAGTTTTGCAGGTCAATGTTTGTGATGTGTTAAACTAGCAAAATACGCGTTAGTGCTGATGCGATCGTAGTACGTAGTACATGTATGTCGACGTCTGGCCACACTCAAAGTGTATAGAAAATTTTCTATACACTTTGGGTCACACTTAGCAGTTGCAATCCCGGGATTGAATTCTCAGTCATGGGATCCGGGATTCAGAAATTTCTAATCCCAGGATCCCGTTTTCCGAATTGAGCTGGCAGATTGATCGTTATTTTGGTATCCCCAGTTGACATTTCATGCATAGGATGATGTATAGCCCCTACGGACGATAGCACTAAATATCTTTTCGGTTAGGGTAAGGGTTAGGGTTTAGGGTTAGGGTTTGATTTTTGGTACCAAAAACTACCAAAAACGTTTCCTGTAGCTTTCAGTATTTAGCGCTACCCTCTACGTAAGGTGGTGTACGGACAAAAGGCCACCAGACAAAAGGCCAGCAGAAATGTCACCCCCGGACAAAAGGCCACCGGACATAAGGCCACTGGACAAAAGGCCACTTACTTACCAAAACGCATTTAACCCTCCCTTATGCAGATTTACATGAAATTTTGCATGAGGGGTCGTCTAGCCGACATAATCAACTGTGCCAAATTTTATCTCAATCAGATCAGGGGTTTTGATTCTGTGGGATGTTGAATTTTTGGCTTTCCCATAGGAAAGAGAAGTCGTCGTTAACACATGGCTTGAACTACCATTCAGCCTGTGATATGGACTAGGTGGTACTCATTTTATACTGTATTATTTGCAGATGATTTAGTTGATAAAACGTGTGTTTAGATGCATCATGGCTCAGTATCAGAAACTGAAGACAGCTTGCAGAGGAAGTTTAGCCTTTCACCAGCGCCTCAGTGACATATACATTCGTGTCGGATTTCCGATTAAAATCCGTTCCTTGTTTTCTGACTGGATCGAAGCTCAGGATTGGTGAGAAAGATAGTATTGTTTATTTCTTTGGTCTTTTTTGTTGCTGTGCTTATGCGGTGGATGACACTTGTTGTTCACAGCGATGGTTAGCAGTCTTTTATAGGCAAGCATTACTGTTGTTGTAAAATCACTTAAATCATTATTTTTAGATTAAAGAAGTCCATGTTTTGCTGCAGTTTTGCTGAAATGTACAAGCCTGTTTTACCTATTGCTACACATGTCTGTGTACGTGGTCTGTCGGTCGTCATTCAGCTGTCTGTCACATTTGATCGTTGAAACAGTTTAAACAGTTTGATGAAGTTAGATGCCTTTTGTCTAGCAAAGGTGTGGTTGTGCAGTTCAGTGACACGTCATGTTAGATGGAGGTCCCTGACCCTCTAAGGGAAGGGGGGATTTGGAGATTGAACCCCCAGGCAAATCATGCGGAGAAAAAAATCTGTGATACACAAGGTGGCAGCTTCGATCAGCAATCAGCAATTCCACCTTTATCGGATTAATCTCGTCCTTGCGATTATTGTTATTATTTCATGTCAATACATGCTTACTACAGACTATTATAATTTAGCATTTTTTTCCAATTTATGCTCCAATACCAAGCTGTGTTGCATGGTGACAGCGATTCTAGCATACGATACCCATTAACAGTGCAGTGATAAGATCTGGTTGTCTGTGGTTTGGCTGCAGGTCAAGCCACGCTGCATGTCCGCACGAGTGTCCGAGTCTGTTGAGGGAGCTGACTGGACAGATAGAATCACGTGTAGCAATGCTGCAGCAAGATGAAGCCCTCTACGATGCTGATACTCTACTGGACTTGCAGCAGTCAAAGCACACCATACAGGTACTTGTCACCTGGTGGCACATCAACATTGTCCATGGAAAAAGTTGAAAATTCTTATTTGATGCGAAATAGCTGTTTGTTTTTGGCTACTTTTTACTGTTTGCTTTGCATTTTTCGTTACTTTCTTTCCGTACATACGTTGATACTTAGTATCTTAGACTTAACCTTGATTACATACTCAATAAGGTTGAGATATTGCTTCTTGCTGAAAATGTGCACTGTACAAATTTACTTACTTAATTTACTTAATGACTTATCCATTACAAGCTCAAAGTGCCGCAAGTATCAAGCTGCCAGAAAACTTTCTTTGATCTGCATGAAATGTCTGATCAGTGTTGGTGCCATGAAGAGGTCGTCTGGCCTGTACTGCTTTTTTTATCAGGAACCCATATTTAGAATTGTGTCCCACATCAGTGCCTTGGTGGAGAGTTGTTAGGGACTTGCAACTGAGGTTGGCCAACTCTCGCGTAATGAAAGCCGGGAGTAGCTGCGAAGATAACTGTGGGTGAGCGTGGTAGAGCATAACATTGGCAACTAGCTTGCAGAACTTTGTATGACTACGTGTTACCTTTTAACGGACTTCCTCGATCAGTCATGCAGTCAGTCCTCAGTCAAGCCGTCATTTAGTCATTCAGTTCTAGAGACTGCAATCCCAGTATCCCGAATCTTGGGATCCCAGGATCCCGGCCGTTTTCGCCAATACCAAATCCCGTGATATCGAGATTACAAAAATTAGCTAAAATTGTACTTTTTCACGTATCAAATGACAGAAATAAGAATTTTAGCCAACTGGTGAATAAAATATTTTATGAGTGCTAGAGTAATACTTCGTGCTGTCACTGGAAATTTGTATTTTGACAGTCACTGTTACTCTCTACAGTTCAGATGTACCTTTCGTAGAGGCCCTGTGCATAAAATAAGTCAGTTGGGTGTACCAAAATAACGACCAATCTGTAAGCCTAATCCCGAAACGGGATCCTGGGATTACAAATTTCTCAATCCCGTAATCTTGGATTCAGAATCCAATCCCGGGATTGCAATCACTAGTCAGTTCAGAGTGGCCTAAATGTTGGAGTTGTGCAAAAGTACACTTCTGTTAGTTGGCATGCTTTGATTCAATTTTGTGATATGATAAGGTAAGATTGATTAAGGCTGGGTTTCTGGATTTTAACTGGCCAGTCATGTTAGTGTTAACTGACAGATTTGCATAACTCTAGTTTCCCGTTGCACTAACCAACGGTTATAATGGCCAAAATCGGCCAGCTAGCTAACCGTCAATTGTAGTAATCATATTTAACGCAACTTTTGTACCATTTTGCAAGCAGTTAATTGAAGAATGTGATACTATAGAACGATTTTACCACATAGCAATGTTTTTAAAATGCTCGAGGAGATGTTTGCTGCTACAAATTTTACTACAAAATCTATTCACGAATGGGCAAAATGGCCATCTGCAATCGGTTGGCTGGCTCATGCTGGCTGACATGCGCTTGCACTCATAATTATTCATGATGTTCGCCTGCGCTAGGCAGAAGTGATTAGTGTCATGTGTGTCGTTGCTAAGCAGCTATTGTTTACTGCTCAGTTAGCTGAGGACCAGTCAAGGTTTTGTTCAGAAGTGCGCACAAACTTAACTAGTGAGTTATAATTAACAGATGGTTTAGGTTTACTGACTATGTAGTTAACTAAAAGAACTGGAAACTCGGCCTAACTGATTAATTGATTGCTGGATTTATTTTTTGTTTGTTGATTATTGATACTGCAAGTGCTAGGAGCTGTTATTTTCATTTCCATGCCCCACTCTGCTAATTTATCAAGTGCATGTGACAGCCATTGACTTTGATGTCATTGCTTGTAGCTTATGTTTGAATACCATTGTTTGTTTTTTACTGATCTGCAAGTGATTGTGTTGTAGATGCTGACCCAGCACAGATGTGAGCTGTTGGCTGATGTGATGAAGCGCTGCTTGGATGAAGAACGACTTCTACTGCAGTCTGTCAGCTGTGATGTAAGTACGAGTGTTTGTTTAAAAGTTTAAAAGAATTAGTGAGTCAAAGGTTAAACGTTTAGTGTGGTTTATAGCACTTTATAGGAAACCCATCTCAGAGCTACGGAACGTCACCTACCATATGGGATCACACAGTCTTACCTGCTGCCTGACACAGGTGAATGCCTTCTGCCTTAGCTCCAGCCAGATAGGCCGGTACTCGATTTACCTACCCCAGATGGATGGACGGCTGAGTTGACCTAGACAGCTGGTTACATATCGACATAGTATCCTGCTCGCAGACAGTCGCCCATCCAAGTTCTAAACTGACCCGGCGTAGAGCAACTTTGTTGATCGGACACAATGCGTAACCTCTACACCATGCCCCCAACTCAGCCCAACACAAGGGTCTGTGTGGATATTGTGCTTTATAAATTTAGCAGCACCACGTGTTTCATAGAATATATGGTCCTGCACGAAAAAAAATATTTTAATGTGAAAGCTAAAGTCTGGATGCAGCTGGATTTTACATGCTGAACATATTTTGACTGGGAATTTGAAACAAAGACCAGTGATATTTATCAACTCACAATAGAACAATTTGGCATCTTAATCGAAGAAAACATCACACTGGATGGTTCTCTAAAGATGCAGCATTTCAGTGCAGTTATATTTAGGGTTGTTAAGACCGCTCATTTATTTTGACTGGTTAACCGTAACAAAAAAGACCAGTAAAGACCAGTTAATCGGTTGACCAGCACATCATTATTGTTTAGTAATAGTGGCACTGGAGGATTTTCGATCACACTGCCAATCAACATTTCCTTCGTCTTTTTTGTTGTTAACGATCGTGCCTGTTTGAGTACTCTGTGAAATGAGTTCATCAACAAAGGTCTGCATACACCTTGTAGATCCTTTATTAATTATTTCAGTCATTGTTGTGTCATCGATATACTTGTAAATCTGACAAGACGGCTGTAGTAAAGCTATCAGTATGGCAAATGTTAACGGCCCAAGGTAAGATCCCTGAGCCATGCCAGCAGTTTGTTGCAACCATTCAGAGAGCACATCACCAATTTTCACTCTCTGACGCCGATGTCGCAGATATGAGTACATTGACTGATTTACGGTAAATTTAGAGCCACCAGTTTAGACATCAGTACGTTGTGGTCGACACAGTCAAATGCCTTACCTTTGTCAACAGCATGATGCGAACAGAGTGGTCACTATCCATTGCAGTGTGCCAGTGGTGCAACATGTCCACCAGAGCATGTATTGTCGACCGTTGCTTAAGAGCGCCGTACTGTCGGTTATCTAACGTGTCGCCCACCCGCTCAAGAATCTTTCCCAGAGTGAACTGAACAGTTATCTGTAGCATTAATCAGTATCGTTTTAATTGCAGTCAACTGAGTTAAGAAGAAAAAATCCGCAGCCAAGCCCTCTTGCAGTTCACGGGATCATCATGGAAACCCGCAATAAACTGAGTGATCTGCAACAGCAAATGTCGGTCAGTAATTATTTGTTAGCATTGACATGTGCTAATCAGTGAGATGCCAGGAATCCACAGATATATGCTGATAATTTACTAGTGCTATTTTAACTCTTTGTGGCTCATTGTATCCTTTTGGTAACAACTACTTTGACAGTAAGTCATAAAATAACTCAGGCATTAATGGGTTAAACAAGTGTCAGTGCATATGCAGTGTTCACTGTGCTACCCAGTACCCACTACAATTAACCTGCTTTGTGCTGGCGGTTGATACTTGACAAAATCGTTTCAAAAAGAGAAGAATTGGTCTATTTTTATCATTGCAAGATATAGCATATATTACAAACCATCAAAATGAAGCAGAACTGCTCCTTTTATGCCCACTGTTTTCTCTACACACACTGGTGTTTTATCGAATATTTGGTGCCAGAGGTACTTTTAGACCATTGTGGTCTGGGCCTGACCAAGCTTGCCTTCTTCCTAAGGCTCCGGTCTCCTGACCACAAAAAGAGCACTTTTAACAACATGAAGTGTTCCTTGAGTTATTCAGCAACTTGCTTAGCTGACTTACTTTTTATATGTACAGCAGATGTCAGCTTACGAAATAATGGTGTGTGTCATTTTATCTGTTTAAGCTTTGGCTGTTAAGTTATCTAAAATTTATGTCAGGCCTCTGATGTTATTCATTCAAAATTTGTTGGATTTAATAGAAATATGAAAAATACTGATACATTGTACACCAGTGTTTTTCAACCTTTTTGCTGCAGCGGAACCCTACATGTGTGACAATCACTCACGGAACCCCATGCAATGATAAACGAGTTCAGCGGTGTAGGCGAAGTGGAATTTTTAGGATGTCTGGGGACCGATGTCTCCAGCGAGTGAAGAAACAGAGAACCTGTAAGAGTCTGGACTCTGGGGCATATCCCTCAAACGCTGACGATAAAGCAGCAGGCAAAAGACTCGTTTAATGTGACCGTATTAGATAATATTATTTAGCAATTTTGTTTTATCCGTAAGCAAAATTACCTTACGAGGCGGTCGCCAATGGCACAAACATTATCATTGGATCTTTCACTTTTTTACGCCCACGGACAGCTCAGGGGTCTGGACCCCCAGCCAGTTGCGCTGATGGGCGAAGCTTTTTATATCTTTCAAGCAGAGTGTTTCAAGAAATGAAAGTCTTTCAATAAATAAACACACGATTTCATAATACTGACACTAATAAATTAGTGTTCAATGTTCAATGCAAATATTCTAACATTGTTAACAACAAGAAAAATATTCAACACTGCATGCTAAAGTAGACAGTTAGAGGCACTAATTTGAAACTAAACATGATCGGTGCGTAGGGGGCTACACTTTAATGGCTTGGTTTGACGTAATTTTGCACGCTAGGTTATTTTTTTATTTTTTTTACTGACCAGCCGCGGAACCCCTGACATATCCTCGCGGAACCCTTGGGTTCCGCGGAACCCCGGTTGAAAAACATCGGTGTACATGTTCGTTTTTATTTCAGAGCTAGCTTGAGCTTACCAGTTGAATGTTAACACATTTTTAGTCACTCTCAACTTCGATAGTCTAAAATTACTGTAGCCTGTCATGGTTCAGAGTTGGGGAGCATTTTGTATTTGTGTAAGTGTAATGTTGTGTAAAGTTGGCAGATGCAAGCGTGGAAAGTGTGGCCAAGCAGCAACAGGATGTCATCAACTATTGTGGCCAGAAGAACGGTACGAAACACTGACATCAACAGCTTATCTGTTGAAGTTATTTATAAAATACGAGTAACTGTAAACCAATATTGTGCAAATGTTTGATAGAGTGTTTTCAGTTCGTACGTAATGTGTTGCATTATGCACTTTGACATTATGCGTCAAATTTTTTTAACTATCTAAACATTATGGACCTGATCCTTTGACTGTTTAATTCCTTGAAATTTAGTCTGAAACAGACTGCTAAACAGTTTCATATTGAAGTAACTTTGTTACTTAGGCAGTTGTGATTGGTTTACTGATTGCTTGATCAGCACCACTGAAGTCTTTTTAGCACATACTGGCGCTTTACAAGTCAGATTATTATTATTATTATTATTATTGATTGAAATGCAAACCGGCCTTGACATGCTACATATACGTGCTATGGTGTGCAGACTTGCTGATGCGAATGGAAGTGCGACGAAATGATCCCAGCGTAAACCAGGAAGACTTGGCCAGGGAGAAGCTTGCCATTCAGTTTGAAATGGATCAGCTGATGCAGGACAACATGAAGAGGCGTGATGTAAGTACGTGCTGCAAATCACAGCTAATATAATGTCTGAACATTTGTCTTTTATTGTCACATTGCAGCTGTATTTTGACATATTACTGCTGATATTGGTGACGACTGATGACAGATACATGACACTTATGACAACTACAACAACAGATGCTGCTGCTACTATTGCTAAGTTTAAACTTTCCTATAACTGCAAACCGTGGATTATTTTGCTCTGCATGTTAAAACTTGTCACAGGCTGCTTGTCTCCATATGGCTGTAGCAACAAAAGTCAAAAGTGAGCAAGATTTATATTTTTGAGAGTACAGTTGTGAGCTCTTGACTGAGGCCTGGCATAAATGTTAGAGGTTTAGTTGTATTTTTTCGGATATTTTAGGATTTATTTTCGACTAATTTTATAGTATTTAGGCTCAGCTATTATTTTGTGCGAAAGCAGCTGCTGCTTTCAGCGCGTCTTTGCCATCGCAGTTCTGTCTGTCTGTCACACTTGACTGGATCAGTCAAAAACGGTGCAAGCTAGGATCACCAAATCTTCACTGTCGGCTGCTTGGAAGACTCTAGTTTCAGGAACCATAAAGCTTTTCCATAAATTCGAAGGGGTCACCCGAACGAGGGCGCTAAATGAAAGGGGGGTGGGACAAATTCGCAATTTTTAGCCAATAAGTCACTGTATCTCAGAAACAGTGCGAGATAGGGCCTAGGTTACTATTAATCGCTAATAGAAATTCGTACACTGGCTTTCGATTGCCACCAAATTCAATGACCTTGGATGACCTTGAACGCCAAAATAGAAGTTTTTATGGATTTTTTGGCGATTTCGGGCTGCGACACACGTCTGTATCATTCACTATCGTTATGCGATCCAGATAGAGAATTTGGTATTTGTATATTAACTTAGCATGAACACCTCAATTTTCAGCTAAACTACTGAACAGTATCTCGCGCATCTCGTGAGCATTAGCTCAAACTTCTTGTTACCAATTGCTGTTGTCCAGTTCTGTGGGAGGTGCTGTACAAAACTGTGTTATGATTTGTTATAATCTTTCAGCAGTTGGCATTTTATGACCATGCTTAATGTTTCTATGCTCCATCGCTTCTACATGACTAAGTGCTAATGCAGTACTACTACTTTGTGAGGCTATCATGTTGCTGCTTTGTATTTATTGTACTATTGTACTCAGTCCTTTTAACAGTAGTGCCACAGTGCCATTATGATTTACTTAGTCGGACGTCCTAGGCCAATTGTCTAGCCTTTGTGAGTGGGCAAACTGACTTTACAGCCACTGCTACTGAATGAATGGTGAGTTTTGCATATCAGTATAGAGCAAGTGATCATGCAGGACTGAGGACCAAGTAACTTAAGGGTGTTGGCTGTTAATGAAGCTGGCTCATCTGGTCGACTTGGGTTGTTGTATGCTAACTTCGTTGGGTTTAACGCTTGCCAGCTCAAAATGACACGAATTGGAATGAGTCTTAATGCCGTAGACCTAGGTTTATGCATTTCTAGCAGCTTTGTGACAGTTGTGGTTGTTGTAATCGCAGGAGATGGCTGAAGCACACGTGAGTCTAGCCATTCGACTGGCACACCTGCTGCATGACGTTTGGTCCAACATCAAGACGTGGCAGCATGAGCAGAAAAGATCGATTGCACTGCTCTCTGTTCCCAACCCTGAATTCCTGCACCTGCTTAATGCACTGTAAGTTAGCACTGCTACCCAGTACTACTAACTACTATATACTACTACTACTACTGCTACTACTATTGCTACGATATACTACTGTTACTATGCTACAGTGGACAGCACAAGGCAACAAAAGAGTTGTGATGACGAAAGAACATGTGGAAAGGGAACTGGAGAAAGAAATATGGTCAGTAGGTTTCAGAAAGTACAGCTGGAGGAAGATGGCGGAAGCAGCACAGGACAGAGCTGGATGGAGTAGAGAAGTGGCCTATATTCCACTGGTAGCAACTAGTCATTAGTTGTCGGTCACTATTCAGAAGCCTGAATTCATTTTGCTCCGATACTGCTGACTTAGTCTGTTAAAGATGCTGGCTGTTAAATGCCAACTTGAATTGCATTTAGCAAAAGATATTTTTAATGCTGTAATGTAAAAAGTATTCAATAGTTGTCTGCACTTGGTCTTTGACTTGTTTGCTTTACAGTATTTTGTGATTGCTGACAGTTTGTAATGTTCTGTTGGTTTATATCTATCTGTCAATTAATTTGAATGTATGCTGCATAAATTTAGTTGTGAAGAGGCCGGGAAGTTGTTGCATCGGATGATACTCCAGGTGGAGCGAGCTATCAGCATTTTCCAGCAAATTCCAAACAGAAACAGTTCACTGGAAGAGAAACTAAATCGCCTGGAAATGGTTCTTAAAGAACTAAGAGATGATTATTTGCCAAAGCACCTTCAGTGGTAAGTATATTTTATTCGTGAAATATATCTGCTTTTTCTGCCAATATTTTACTACTTAACAGTTTTTTGTCTATTTTTTGGTGCTGTTAGCAGTAGCGTAGTAATAGCAGCAGCAGCAAGTGTGTGTTTTGAGCTGTCTATGAAATGATTCGCAGATTCCCACTGTTGCTTTTCAGTCTGTCAGGCAGTCAAACTTCTTAAAGCAGCCAAAGTACTAGATGCTATGGTAGACACATGAAACAGTTAGGAATTGCTTTTAGTTAGGAATTTTTGCTAAAGATGATTTTTAAGATGAAATATAGACAGTGACTCAGCAGACGTCACGTGCTTCTTTAGGTTGGTCCATATCTGTGGACCAACAAGCAGCAAAGTTCAGCTGCTGACAGTTGATTGCTTGATGGAAGGCACAACCTGAACAGAGCATAAATTGGGGTATAGCAGCCAGAAAGTTGGATTATGCGTGATGGCATAGTCTCATTGTTTACTAACCTACAACAGTATTAATGCATTAGAAATTTTCCAGTGCTGACCCCTGCACTTTATGTGTATTGTATTTTATACAAAGTTTGCACAGTAACAGTTTGAGTATAGCGATTCATTGTGAGCGAGGTTGATGCTACAGAACCCCCACGAGGAAGACATTGAAGGAATGGGAGAAGTTTTGGCTTGATGTTAGGAGCAAACAGAGAATGAAAATGTTGACGTTTCGTCTGGAAAAATGCAGTGTAAACGTGTGTGAGAGAGATGATCTGAAAAGTAAGTATCTTCAGTTCTACTACCGAGGTTCTGGAACGAAGATCAGCCACAGCCAGCTGTCTCGGGTTCGTGTGGAAATGTTGCATTTATATTTTTTTTGTGTCTGCGTGTTTTGTACTGCAGTGCGTTTGTCGTGACAGAAAATATTCCTGACCGTGTTCTTTTCGTAGAAAACGAAAGTGTCAGTTTCCCACGAATATCTGTGAGGTGAGGTATTATGTAGCTTTCCAGGTTGTGGTGATGATGTGGTTTGACTGTGATGAGGGGAATGTTTTACTGATATCATTGTCTCAGTTAGCTCTGTTAAAGCTGATGTTTTCGTCGTGTTTCATATCAACTGTTGTAATGCAGTGGTTTCCAGAGTTCCAAAATCTGCCACCGAAAAGCTGTACATATATACTAATTTATGTAAAAAACTGTTCAGTTTATATACAGTGTAAAGGTGACATCGTGGTTGTAGATATAAAACAGCACAAATCACAATTTAAAAATTCAAACTTTACCATTACACAGTCAGCAAAGTTCTTCT
>Ga0209671_1001256_pt1 | contig 20663 bp, 11 predicted proteins | sample WorMetHERISLAND2_2_FD_187401 | JGI IMG/M metagenome (GOLD analysis project Ga0209671, IMG submission 187401) | Marine gutless worms symbiont microbial communities from Max Planck institute for Marine Microbiology, Germany - Olavius geniculatus... | ecosystem: Host-associated > Annelida >... | reverse complement strand
TTATAGGCCCTAACTGTATGCATGAATGATCCGGCTGTCGTCTTGGCCCTGCATTCGCTGTTAATGCACTCAATTTTAGCTTGAGTAGCCTATGATGGCTATGGCCATCCGATGCAGCAGGCCTATGGTATTTTGGTCCAAAGTGAAAGCAGCTATATGAGATCACCATATCGTCATTATGCAGACTTTTACATTAGTTAAGCTTATAATATTGAGGACTGATATCATCACATCGTCCTTACACACAGTTGTAAACTGGTCAGTTTTTTTACATATATTACAGTTAAAGGTCAAGTTGATGTTCAAGTCAATTGAAAAGACTTATTAGTAATCACTAGTGAACTTAACCTTATCTCTCACTGTTTCCAAGATACAGCGACTTAACTGTTAAAAATCATAAAATTTCACTACTTCACCTCTGCTCTACCCCAAATTTGAAAGAGTTCCCCTTAGCTGAAATTATACATGCGAACTTAGATACCGAGTGTATTCGGGTAATTAAATTTGATGCAGCCGGTAGCCCAACCTATATGATCAAAAAAACATTACACTGTATGGGACAGACGAACAGACATCATACGCTGGCATAACCCGCCCATGCTATGCATGGTTCAGGTGAAAATTAGTTAGCAAAAAGTTTTCACAACTAGTTGAAGTTAGTTTAACTAAATAAAATTAGTTAGTGCCCATTGCTGATAACCTGCTAATGGTTGTGTATCTGCATCTGTCGCCACTCTGATCGTGTCGCTGCAACCGGGTGGTCTCGTGGTAGGATCGCGGCATGGAACCGGGAGAGTTCAAGCCTGCACGAGATTTCGTTGAAGTTGCCGACTCCGGCACTAGAGACTTACACACGAACGCGGGCCTTGGAACCGGCAGAGTGCAGATGGTCATCGGAATGTTCGATATCAGGCGCTTTTCGATCTTTATGTCAACAGGTTCTTTGTTCAAAAGTGACACCAGATCTTGTGCAAACGAGTTGGCGACAACATCATCTTCAGACTGCTTCGAAGCAACGACTGCAGAACTGTCTGGCTGTAAGCTTGTCTGAAGCAGCCCAGGTGTTTCCATAGACTGCAAGATTCTTCCGGTATCATTAACTCTTCCATTACTGGCAATGTCCGCAGCAGCAACATATCCAGGAGCAACGTGGTTACTTATTAGATCCCGTTCGGAAGTGGTCACGGTAAACTGGGAACCTTTCACTCTGCCGTTTTGCGTGAGTAGAGAGACAGAGATGCAACGTTTTGAGCCATCAGCACACACTGGCAGTGACACACTGTTACCTGGTTCTATCACTTGACGTTGACCAGACACGCAGTAAGAAGCCCGGTCGATCATGTGCTGTCTCGCAAAATCGGATTGGCATTCCAAACAGTTGTTGTTGTTAATGTTACCATGGGAAGTATAGACGTAACTTGGTTCTTTGAATGCAGAATCATTGCACGAAGCACTCGCCACATTACAAGAAGTGCTTCTGTTCTTATGGCTGCTGTTGTCAACTTCAGACTTCCATGCACTTTTTGACCGCAAACTAGCACAGTGTGATGACGATTCAAGGCTTGGACACCCAGTTGGTCTATCACGGTTCTTTTTTGGTTGTTCCACAACTGTTCCCATAAGACATGGAGCTACAAAAGATTTTTCACTTTTCTGACGTCTGATGACAGTTTCTTGGTGTTTGTTCACATGGCAAGAACTGGTTCCATGTGAGGGAGTAGGCTTATTATCACTGGTCGATGAAAGAAAACTTTTAATCTTTCTGTCTTCAGCAGCATGTGACCTGGCAGGCCAAATGTGTTGCCCACCATTCGTTAGAGCTAATGACGTATGGCTTTGTACTGCTATGTGACGAGAGGTTTGGCTTGTTGATAATGCCGATGAAAACTTTCGACTGCACTCCTGTGTTTGCAACATATTGTGCAATGTGCTCGTTACTGTGTTCTGTGGTTGAGACCTTTGTTCAAACTGAACACTGTCAACTGGTTGTGAAGCGGATGACTTACAGCGACTGTCTTTTGTCTGACTTGGACTAGAATGTACACGACGAGGAGCAGCAATAAGTTGGAATTTTGGTAGTTGGTATACAGAAGTCGCACAATCTTCCGCGGACATGTTTCAGCAATATCAAACACACCTGACACGTGTAGGCCTATGCACAAGCAAAAAATGCAGTACAATTCAATTGCAACCTATCATAGGGTTAAAGTTAGAATAGCATACATATAGCTTCACTCCTATTTGGCTGGTAAAAGATGGGTCGCCTAATAACTGTGCCATACAAATTACTAGTGATCAGATCATGCAGGTTTGAACCATACCTGTAGTCAATTTTTTGTCATTTCGGAAGCAACAGTCACTTAGACAACAAGACACTCTTAAAAGTTTTTTTCAGTCTTTATAACTTTGTTGCACAAAAAGTGACTAAACAGCATAACTCAAAGTTGTATATTTTACTTCCTTATAACGATCACTTTATTTCTTTTGTGTTTGACTTAGTGACTCAGTGGTTAGGGCATTGGATTCATGACCGAGAAGTTGCTAGTTCAACTCCCAGCCAGACCGCTACCAAGTAATAATTCTGTTCACACCTCTAAAGGTGCCTGTGAGTGTGCAGGTGCAAGTGGTCTAGTGGTTAGTTTTGACTCGTAACTTTCAGGCTATGGTTCTGTTTTCACTGCCAGTCATTTGCAAGCAACCTTGAGCAAATTGCTAACCTGCTGTGTGCTCAGGTCAGTGTCGGTCCAAAACAGGATACCCTGATTTAAGCAATATGACATACTTCAGCAGATGCATAATGAATCTTTACATTCAGTTTCATGTTTTAATAGTGAATGTGCAGTTATTTTAAAATTTATCGACTTCATAAACCTTCAGTACTTTATTAAACAAGTAATTTGAGCAAAGCTCATGTGACGTGTGATAGCAGCAATCCTGCCATCTTGGCAATCAGTGTACAGCAATAAAGTAATAATGCATCTTTAAAAAGCACTCAAATTTGAGGCCTCCGTACAGAAGACTCCTTGAACTTAAGAGGTCGAAACAAACATTGTTAAAAATATATGTTCTATAATGCTAAAAATTTCATATGCAGGTTGTCCAGGTCCATCTCCAGCCATTTTTGGTGCAATTCAGTTTTAAAATGTGTGTTGCAGCCCAAAATGGTGAAAAATTAACTAAAAACCCCTAGTTTGGGGGTTGAGTCATTCAAGGTCATCAATGTTGACACCCCTAAGAAGCTCGTCACTAGTGCTTGTTATGATAAGCAGGATGTCTGTGCCTAACTGCAACTGTTTTCATGCTAGACGAGCCAATAACAGTAAAATAAACACATTTTAGAGGGGTATCCCTCTTTGATGCTCGCATGCGCAGGCCTCCTTGAACCTAGGAGGTCGGCACTTGGACTGTTAAAGTCTAAGAACACAGCTTTTTACTAGTCCGGCGTTTTGGGAGCTAACAATCACGATGTGCACTTTACAGAAGCTACTACCGGTACCAATCTGCGGTCTTCCGTGCTGACACACTAGATAACGGACGAATAATTAATCTAGAGTTCAAAGTAAATTTAGCACACCAATATCTGGGCAGATCGCTTATTTTGCAGCCTTCTGCAATACTTAGGAAACGTAAGTAATTATATGACGATCACAGAAATTATCTCCACTTATTAAACGTGACGCCAAATGTAAACGTCGCTATGGTGACCGAAAAAGTAAGTAATGTGCGACTTCACTTTCGCTGAGCCTAAACTTCGGTCTAACACGGATAGTTTAGTAAATTAAAACAGTCTGGTAGCAAAAATAAACGCCGTAATGGCTACACAATGACTTTAAACGTTACGTAATTACGTCAATTTGTGTGCGCGGCGCAATTAAATAAGCAAGTCTAAGCGTAACTGTTTGATTTATTTCCTGTGAGGGATCCCTGGTCAATATTAATTATTTAAATTATTTTATTGCGCAAATTTCTTTTCCCCAGATTTTCTTTTGGCTTGTTGTTAAAACCGTAAAATTTTCCCTTTAAAATTACTTCCAAATTTCGAGGTCAGCAAACGCCGACCGGCGGGACCCCCCAGGCGCTGACCCCCCCAGTCGTTATATACAGACGGCACTCGCCGTCCGGCGCTGACCCCCCCCCTCGGCGTCCGCCGTCCTGGATCCAGGTCGACTCCACTACTGGTGTTGTGTGGAGTCCCACAGGGGTCGGTCCTGGAGCCGATACTCTTTTTCCTATATACAGCGGATCTGGTACAGCTGGTGAAATCCTTTGAACTGTATCCGCACTTAGACATCCGAACTCAGACACGTTCGAAGTGTTTTGCTGCCCTTCGACAACTACGAAGCATACGTCGTTCTGCGTCAAACGACGTGATGCAGTCGCTTATCGTGGCGCTGGTGTTTTCCAGGCTTGACTACGGCTCCGCAACTCTTGCCGGCTTTCCGAAGCAACTCATGGACAGGCTTCAGTCTGTGCAGAACGCCACTGCACGGCTGATCTTCAAAGCTTGTCGTCAGGACCACATTCAGCCGTTACTGCGCAGATTACACTGGCTTTGGATGTCAGAACGTATTTCTTTCCAGCTGGCAGTGCTGGTGTATCGCTGCCTCCACAGCTTTGCATCTGGCTACCTGGCCTCAGATCTTCAGCGCGTGTGACACCTCGACGCACGTCGACGACTGCGCTCTTCAATACATTAGCGCTGGTAGCTCCACGTACTCTACCTTCTACTATTGGCAACCGCACCTTTCCAGAGACTGCTGCATCGGTCTCGAACAGTTTGCCGAAGTCAGTCGTCATCACCGTCGTTGCAAGTTTTCCACAGCAGACTGAAAACCGAACTTTTTGCTCGGTCTTACAGCCATGACTAACAACGTCTCATTGTACTGACTACTATTAAGTGACTTCACTGTTTAGGCTTATTGTTATATGTCCTTGTAGTCTTAGGACTTAACGCCACGCTAAAGTTTATTCGTCCTTCATCATCATCATCATCATCATCCTTGTACTAATCGTGGGTTAAACAGTGGAGGGGAGAAGTTGCAATTTAATGACAGACACCAGGCAATTTTCAAAAGGAAAAATGATGGGTGCTCAAAATTTCAACTTTGCCCCTACATTACCCCCAAATTTTTCAGCCCCAAATTCTGCATTGTCACGCAAAGAAAATTTGCCAACAGGCTAAAATTTATGAGGGTGGGGCAATTGCCCCCTCCAACAACCTGTTTCCCCCTCCATCAACTTGCCAGCTTCACCACTCATGTACATCAGTATAAAAATTTAATTTTCACACTTAACAAACTTTACATTTGACAGTCACTGCCCACCATAGCTATATGAGACCACACAACAGTTAATGTTAATTTTTGTCATTTTAAAATTAGGAACAAAGCAACAGAGTCAGAGAAACATTCACTTAGTGCACAGTGTTCAATGGCACAAAGTCTTGTGTAAGCTCTAGAAAGTTAACAACATTAAGGCTGCATTCACATAAACAGGAGTACGAGTCCGCCACTGTATGTGTTCCAGTATACGAGTTCCGGCAAACACGAGTTTGCGTGTATTTCACTGGCGGCCGTTCACATACATACGAGTACGGGTTACCTGTAAATTTCACTCGTACGAGTAGTTTCTGTGCAGGTCGTGTTTTTATCCAACTCGTAGAAAGTAAACTACTTGTAAATAGCATTAATATAATTTATAAAAACCGTGGTGCATATTTGATGTCAGAACTGACGTCATCGTACAACTGTTCATCGTTAGAGACGTGCGGTTTGTAAAAATAGTAAGTTTGTAGTGAAATATTGTTGTTTTAACGGCAAACCATTTCCTTGATTCGATTTCAATGCGAATTTTCAATATGGCCGACATGCGTTGAGTTATCTGCTTGTACAAGTGACCGTGAACGCTCCACTTACAAGCTGTAAACTGAAACCTGGACTCGTACTCGTACTCGTGTCTGTGTGAACGCAGCCTAAATGAATGGTAAAAAACATAACTATGCCAACCAAAGGCACTAGGCTAAAATGCAATAAAAATAGCTCTAGAAACAATATTCATTAGCAACCTGCAGCAGGACACAAGACAAAAAAAATGCACAACTGCATTAAGATGCAGCATAAACTTACAAAACATCATTCATCACCTTTATAAACACAATATAACAAAGATGTCAATTGTGGTCAACATTAGTAACATACTGATGCAATTTTTAATAATTAGTCACATGATTAATCATGATGTTAATCAACTTACAAAGTTCTTGAATATATTCTTACTACTGTGCTGTCTATTGTAATAATTTCAAAATAATAATAATAACGCAGACAATTCTTACCGCAATCATTAGAATGGCATACTAAAAGCTATCAACTAAATACAATATGATTTAAACTAACAAATGAAATCTTTCTTATCTCCAAATTGTTACAAATTAACTTTGAATATTAATGATAGAAAGCATCAATGAATTAACAACTAGCCTCATTTCACACTGCATAAAAATACAAAAAGGCACCATTCGACGACTGTAAAAAAACTGCTCCACGGAGCAGTTGAAAGCTACCTTACCATATTACAATCAGCATAGCAATGTGAATACACAGTTATAAGGCAAATGACGATTGCAATATATGAATACAAGCATGACACCACACAGATGCACACAGTGGCTTTGTGAATTATAAAGATTTGGGAAGGGAAAAGTAGTAATTTGCAATTTTCTGCAGACAGCTGCAAATTTCCAACAGAGAAGCTACGGGTGCCCAAAATTCCAATTTTGCTCCCAAATTCTCCCAAAAAGTGAGACTTTGTGAGTCAATTGTTCAAAATGTATCGAACGACAAAAAGTTTAAAAACCATAAGAAAATTTTATGATAAGACAAAAACTAAGGTGTGCAGTTGCCTCCCCTTGCCTCAGCCCTGCCACCATGAATACACATGAACCAAACTAGAAGCATGATAAAATGGTATGTTGCTTGCCTACGGTAAATGAAGATACAGTAAAACTTCGTTATAACGGACTCGGAAGTTTGACAGGACTGTAAAAGTCAGTACGTTGTAACCGAGTGTACGTTTTAACCTATTCTTTAGCATAGGACGTCTGCTGGATATAACGTACTCGGCTATAACGTACCCTCGGTTATTACGGACGTCATTTGCGGTCCGCAGGCCAGCAAATGCCCTGCATACAACGTACTCTAGAATAGACCACCCGCCTAGCACAGCGTGGTCAGTCAGCCAGCATGAACATAACCCCTGCAGACACCCAGTTACAAGCCCAGACGCCCAGTCTCCCAGTGTGTTGGCATTCTAGGGATGCAGCGAGCGGCCGAGTAAGGGAGGGCAATTAGATAGCAACTGACGGCGTAGGCATAATCTGATCCGTTTATGATCAGTGAACTGCCTCTTATCAGATTCATTGGCACGGCCAGATCACTCACACTTTCTTGCATTACACTCTGCGTGATCGGAATCGAGGGGGGTAATGCCGAGTGCCAAAAACTTCGCATCAGGGGTAATTTCCGAGCGCAGGTGAATGTTTTGCCTGTTGCGAAGTTGTTCCATGGTTTTGCCAAATGTGGCATTGGCCTGGAGTTGGCCAGGTTGGAAAACCAAAATTCGGATAAAAATTCCCCCAAAATTGGGGGATAGGGCTAGGTCCCCCAATTTTGGAACTTAAGCAGGGGCTAAGGCCCACTATCGTGCGGTGACAAAATTTCACCCAAAAACCCCTTGGGGGTGCAGATATTGGGGGTCAAAATTTGAACTTTGGTCCCAATTTTCTCAAAACTGGTGAACTTTGGCCCACATCTTTTGGAACTGTTGGAAGGCACTCGTGAAGTACTACAAGCCACCCAAATATTGTGGCCAAAGTACAAAAACAAAAAAGTTATGATGGATCAAATTTTGATGATGACACCAATTTTCTCGAAACTGGTGAACTTTGGTCTCTCGTATCTCGAAAACGCTTTGGAATTCTGACGTAAAATTTGGCACACTTACTTGACAGAACCAAAAGCGTCTCCAAACCAAATTTTGTGGGCCAAAGTTCAGAAACAAAAAAGTTATTAAGTGACCAAATTTTGAACTTTGGTCCCGATTTTCGCAAAACTTGTGAACTTTGGTCCACATATTTCGGCATCGTTGGAAAACCCTCAAGAAGGAATACAAGACACCCAAATATTGTGGGCCAAAGTACAAAAACAAAAATAGTTATGGTGGGTCAAACTTTGAAGATGATTCCGATTTTCTCGAAATTGGTGAACTTTGGTCCACATATTTCGATGTTTTTGGAAAGCCCTCGGGAAGGGCTACAAGCCACCAAAATTTTGTGGGCCTATGTTCAGAAGCAAAAAAGTTATTAAGCGATCAAATTTTGAACTTTGGTCCCAATTTTCTCGAAACTGCTAAACTTTGGTTCACATATTTCGGAATTGTTAAAAAGCCCTAGGGAAGGGCTACGAGGCCCCCAAATATTGTGGACCAAAGTTCAAAAACGAAAAAGTTATTGGGTGATCAAATTTTGAACTTTGGTCCCGATTTTCTCAAAACCAATGAACTTTGGTCCACATTTTTTGGCATTATGGAAAGATCCGTGAACGGACTACGACATGTTAAAATTTTGTGGGCCAAAGTTCAAAAACAACAAAGTTATGAGTTAAAAACCCTAAAATTATGGGGGATGCGACAGTTCGGAGGCCCCTAGCAAAAAATCTGAAGGTCAGACCCCCAATTTTTTTTCGCTCTTTAAGAATTACGTTGGACTCGTAATTTATAAGCAAAATAAAAAATGGGGTCCTGACGCTCGTTTTCGAGATTCCGGGGGTCGAAGTTGGAAACCCAAAATTCAGAAAAAAATTCCCTAAAAATTGGGGTTTGGGGTTGGGTCCCCCAACTTTGGAACTTAAGTAGGCCCAAAGGCCCCCTATTGCGCCGTGCCAAAATTGCCCCCAAAAACCCCCTGGGGAGGAAATATTTGGGGTCGAAATTTGAACTTTGGTCCACTTTTTTCGGCACTTTTGGAAAGCCCTTGGGCAGGGCTACAAGCCCACCAAATTTCGTGGGCCTAAGTTCAAAAACAAAAATTTTGCTCCAAATTAACATGGGACCCCCCTCTGCCCATACAAGAAGTAGATAGCGTAAAGAAAAAGACTATATCGGAATCGAGTGATATCGGTTAAACATTCCTCCACACTGTACACTGATTGATGAGGAGGACGACCTGCCGTTATCTCACCTGCTGCCAGCAGACGTCACGTTTGATGAGTACGCCGCCGTCGATGAGAATGTGGAGACGTGCGACGACGACGACATCGTCGCTGCAGTGACGGCGTCTGCTGAGCCTGGCAGCGCTACACCGTCAGACGAGGAGGGGGAGGAGGAGGAGGAGGGAGACTTGACCTCGCTCGACCTCCCAGGTCGTCCACAGGCTATGGAGGCCTTGGACACTCTGCAGCGTTACCTGCTGGGCGTCAGCAACAGCGAGAATGCCCAGATGAACCTTACGTCGAAAGGACAATGCACCACTTAAATGACTATGGACAATTTTCTAAGAAAACAGTCGGCTTACAGTAGGCCTACAGACTGTACACTAGACAATGATCTGACGTCCAGGCATGTCTGATTTTCTGTCTATCGTTCTGTCTATGTGTGCGTGCAGTGGCGTGACGTCATAGTAACAATGCATGTGCTTGCATTGCTAATAAAAGTATGAACTGTGCTGTGTTTGGTTACAACGTACCTCGGATATAACGTACCAATTTTTCCGGTCCCTAGAAGTACGTTATAACGAAGTTTTACTGTACAAGTATATACACAATTAGTTACACAGATGATTGATGAACGATGATGAATGATGATACCAGTACACAGGCAGGCTGCTTGGCACCGATTGGCATTCATTAAATGAACTACTGTACAACTTCTAATACATACTGCATCTCAGATAGAAGCCAATTCTCTTAACATAAGCTAACAGTGAGAAACATAGTTCACTTATTTTAATACACACCGGGCCTCCAATACATTGGTACACAGCAATTTACTGGCTAAGATGCAGACAGTGATGTTGTCTTCAAACTCAGTGGCTTATACAGTGGAAAAGCCAAATAACGGCAACTACTGTTATGACAAAATAACATGTAAACATGTATTGCAGTGTATGCAAATCGCATGCTGTACACAAAAAAGTTTAATATGGCAAACTGTCAATACAAGTGGGTTTCCGATGAATGTTGGCTCCCTATCACAAGTTTGGGGGGTATTCTAAGGCACTTTTTTAATAAAAGCTGGGCGCTTGTATTAAAAGTTTTGTGGCATATTTATTTTTACCATTGGTGTGCTGCGATATCAAGATCTAAACAAGAAATTTGAGCTAACGTTCACGAGACGCGCGAAAGCCTATAGCAGTTCCGGTTCAGTAGTTTAGCTGAAAATTGGGGTGTTCACGCTAAGTTAATACACAAATACCAAATTCTCTATCTGGATTGCATAACGATAGTTCCGTGGTGCCACCTTGTGAATGATATAGACTTGTGTTGCAGCCCCAAATCGCCAAAAAATTCATAAAACCCCCTACTATTTTGGCGTTCAAGGTCATTGAAGGTCATTGAATTCGACGCCAATCGAGAGCCAGTGTATGACTTCCTATTAGTGATTAATAGTAACCTAAGCCCTATCTCACACCGTTACTGAGACACAGCGACTTATTGGCCAAAAATCGCAAATTTTGTCCACCCCCTCTCATTTAGTGCCCTCGTTCGGAGTGACCCCGTTCGAATTTATGGAAAAGCTTTACAGTTCCTAAAACTAGAGTTTTCTGGGCAGACGACGGTGAAGATTTGGTAATTCTAGCTTGCATCGTTTTTGACTGATCTACCCGTGTGACAGACAGACGGACAGAATTGCGATGGCTAAGATGCGCTGAAAGCAGTAGCTGCTTTTGCGTGTAAATACTGTCATGGTTATGAATTAGCAGCAAAGTTCGGCCTATGTCGACACATTTCTAAGTTAACAGCTGGAAGGTGATCCAGCATCATAGAGCTATGGCATAGACTCGATTCAACCAGTAGCAGATCCAGAGGTATTAGATGGAGACATCAGTTAAAAGTCGAAGGAACAAGTACTGAGGCACCACAAGCACTGAAGGAAAGGGTGTAGGGAGGAGGTAAGGCCTGCAGAGAGGGGAAAAAAGTGGAAATTACATGCAGAAAAGGCTAAGTTTGGTGCATATTTTTGTCATACTTTTGTGCATTTTTAGGCTAAACAAAAAAAACCAGCTAGGATGCATCACCCCATTGTTTGCCCCGCTATGGATCCGCCACTGGTTTCAACTGACTAGGTATCAACCGACTGTACAGATCACTGCGGATGCCTACACCACTAGAAAGCTTGTACACATTGTACACAACTAGCTCACAATGTGCCACAGATGATCAGTTAGGGACTGCAATCCCTAGTAGCCAGTGGAGGCAGTAGGCAGGTCCAGCAGGAATGAACGACTTCAACACTGTCGTCAAACATTATGAAGTGCTGAGGCGCCGACTTTCAAGTGGTTGTCCCCACGGCGCCTCTGACTTCGTCGCACGCCATCTGCTCGCCGATACGGCTCATTCTTCAGATCTACAACACGCAACATCCAAGCTCCAACTGCAACATCTCATTCTTTTTACCAGCTTCATGCAATGGCACGGTAATGCCAGAGTACGATGTCTGCCTGTCTGTAAAGGTACGATGGCCATATAAGTTAGTAAAACAAAAGTTATTAAACACACGATTATCTAAGTGTCTTAGTGCTTTGTATGCTTAGGGCCAGTTTCTGGTCTTTTAATTAACTGATCAGTTAGTAAACTGTCTGTTAACTGTAACTTGCTAGTTAAGTTTGTGTGCGTTTCTGAACAAAACCTTGACTGGCCGTAACCTATAGTTGCTTAGCAACGATGCGCACTACGCTAATCACTTCCGCCTAGTGCAAGCGGGCGTCATGAATATTAATGAACGCAAGCACATGTCAGCCAGCCTACGAGCCAGCCAACTGATTGCTGATGGCCATTTTGTCCATTCATGAATGGACTTTGTAGTAAAATTTGTAGCAGCAAACGTCTCCTCGAGCGTTTTGAAGACATTGCTATACGGTAAAATCGTTTATAGTATCACATTCTTCAATCAACTGCTTGCAAAGGGTACAAAAGTTGCATTAAATACGACAACTATGATCGACTGTTAGCTAGCTGGCCGATTTCGGCCAGTTAAATTTTTGGCCATTTTGACCGTTGATTAAAGCAATGGGAAATGTGAGTTACGCAAATCTGCCAGTTAACGCTAACCTGACCGGCTATTTAAGATCCAGAAACCGCCCTTAACGTTAGCAATGCAGTGAAGGGGCACACCCCAAAATTTGGTAAAGTAGAGGTGGAACAGGGCCTACATCCAAAAAAGTTTAAGACTAAACTTAAGGAGACGTTTGTGTTCTGCCTCAGCTTTTCCCACAACTGACTGCAAAGTGACTCGTGCTGTAAGCATCTATTCACTTTTAGTTTTATTGTATTGCATTGTATTGTGCTATAGACTGGGTGCATTTTATGTTACAGACCCATAAGAATGTCTTCGAGGGCGCCGTGATAAACTTCATCACGATTCAGAACTTTCTTCTCCTTGATCTGTCGATGTTTCTGTTTCAACTCACCCACAACTGCCTCCTACAGAGACGCATTCATTCATCTTTGCCTCAGAACACTATTACACACATTTTAGTGGCATGCACAGCCACATCATGCCTGCTATCTCACACGAATTTATCTGTGGTGGCATTGTGGTGTAATGGTGAGGACGTTAGGCTTATTACCAAGAGGTTCTGTGTTCAACTGCCAACTGGGTCGCTATCAAGTGCTTGCTAATTGGATGGGTGACTGTCTGCTGAGAAATAAACCATCTCGATATGTAACGAACCAGCAAAGTCAACTTAGCATTCCATCCCTCCAGAGTAGGCAAATCGAGTACCAGCCTGTCTAGCTACGGATAAGGTGTGGGACGTTCACCTGTTGGGTGGCAGGTAGCAGCGCGTGACCTCAGATAAATCACATCATAAAATTGATACAATGGCAGCATTTGTGAAACAATAATCACTATCTCCAGAGAACCTGGATAAAACAAACAATAAGGCGACGATAACATAAAGCTATTGTTGTCTCGGCTCATTTGTGACAGCTGCTTGTAGCATAACGTACACAGTTGATAAAAAATGCATTTTTTTGCACAGTAACCACTGTTAGTTTTAATCAAAGTAAATAATTGTTAATTAATTGATCACTCATTTTTAAAAAGTTAACTATTACATTTTTTGCAATCATTACCAGCACTAAAATCACAGTACGAGAAATAAAACTGAAGTGGACACACAAAATCAGTTTCAGCTATGCAACATTACGTATCTTTAGCATAGCTAGAATCCAACCTGATTCTGTTTTGGGTTCTTTTTCGACTCAATCAGCGACATGCGAACAGTCCTCTGAGCTTCCTCCAACTTCCGCCAATTCTCAAAATCAAGCTCTGCTTGCTGCAACAAGTATCACAAAAAATAAATGCATCAGCAATTGCTTCATCACATAAAATGTTTTCCCGACTAATAAATTTAACACCAAAGCACACTACCAGAGATGACACGAACAACAAAGGCAGCTGTTCAACAAACTGTAAACTATTTTTTATTTCAGAATTTCAGAAGAATGATAAAAAAACTCCAGCCATATCATATGTTGGTTGATCTGTTGCATGTAACTGTAGTATAAAGAAACATCCATTTTTGGTAAAATAAGATGCAGATTAACTTACACAGCAAAATTTCAAACAAACAGAATTTCTAAGAATGTATTTCGTGAACTCGATGCAATTTTCTCTAATGTTAACTGTGTTGCAAACAATAGAAAAAACTTGGTAAGATGGAGTCACGAAAACATGCAAAGTTTTTACATGTTTCAACAAAAACCAACAGCAATAAATAAACAACAAAAATGGCAATTAGAATGATGTTAGAAATGATAAAAATGATAAATAAAACTTGATCACAGCAGTGAAGAAACAATACTTAACATACTCTATGAATGCAGTGATATGTATGATGTTATCATCAGGAAAACCATACACATGAAAAATTCTACACAAACCTTGTATGCTTTGACGAAACGAACAAACAGTGGAAAAAATGATGTCGGAACAAAAGTCTTCGGATTCTCTCCAAAGAACTCGACAACAGATGAATATGCCTCCTGTGTATCAGCACACCATTAAGCAGTAACAGAAAACAAAATAAATTAATAATCAAATGTTTCTTTAATAAACAACTGACAGACCACAAGTGTGCAATGCATCGAAAGAAAAGAATAAGACTCATAACAGAAGAGCAACACTTGCAAAAACCTTCTCAAGACATACTTCTGAATTCAGTTTGTAATTAACTGATTAAAACTTTTGTGACTTATGCAGTGCACAGTGGCCTGTTTTAACTGCATACCTGCACATTATAAGTAAGTCGTGATGATGGTGATGATGATGATGATGAAGGACGAATTAACTTTAGCGTGGCGTTAAGTCCTAAGACTACAAGGACACGTAACAATAAGCTTAAATAGTGAAGTCACGTAATAGTAGTCAGTGCAATGATTGTTAGTCACGACTGTAAGAACGGGGAAAAAGTTCGCTTTTCAATCTGCTGTGGAAAACTTGTAACAACAGAGATGACCGAACTGACTAAGGCAAACTGTTCCAGACCGATACAGCAGTCGCTGGGACTCCACACAACACCGGTAGTGGAGTCGACCTGGATGCAGGACAGCAGATGTACTGAGTGCGGTTGGCGAGGTACGAACTGATCCACGTGTGAATGACACCGTTGACGCCGTGTAAAGTCATCAAACGACGCAGTAAGATTGGGTGATCAACAGTATCAAATGTGGCAGACAGGTCGAGCAGTGTTAGCATCGACAGGTCGACGCGGTCAGAGGCAGTCAAAATGTCTGAAGGACTTTGAGGACCACCGTCTCAGTTGAGTGTTGCGCCCGATAAGCAGACTGAAGGCTCGGCAGCAACTTGTGGACACGCACGTGGTCGAGAAGTTGTCGTGCCACCAGACGCTCTAACACCTTCAACAGTATGATAATGATGATGATATACATATGAAACATGTTCATTCGCTACTATTCTCCAGATTCGACACTCAAAGACAGACTTAATGTTTTGACTAATCTACTTGAGTTTTATTACTTACTAGTCATTCTTAAGCCTAACGAACTCACCTGTGCAGACTTTGCATCAGTGCGGAGTTTCTTGATCTTATCCTCGGAGTTTGCAAGAAAGTCTCTCAGTATGACAGGTGGCTCCCGGTCCTTCCTGGCTTCGTACTCTCTCTTTGTCATCTCCATTCCCTTCTCCATCTCAGCGATGTCAGTGATCACATTCTCCAGCGACACTGCAGTACAGCGCAACGGAAACTTTTATATTCTTAATAACTCAATCAACCGCTTGAAACACATTTACAATTTATATAGCATCATAAATTGCACAAGAATCCCAATGGCTATGCTGATATGGCATTGCCTGTGCAGACTGCCAGACATACAACTGCAAACAGGACAAAACACAAGAGCCAATATGGGAACTGTCAAAGTGTGGCTGCAATCAAATATTGTTTATTTAGTATGTTATCTTGTATCTATCTCAAGAAAAAATTGATGGTATGCTTTCCATCCAGCCAAGGAAGTCCTGGTACACCATACTACTTCAAGCCCTGAATGTAGATATAACTGTACAACTATAGATCTGCTAAGCTCCTCAGCACTTTTAGCACTTATAAGTATAGTTTAAAAACCGAACTGTTTGATATTGCCTGTAGTAAATGTGAATTACTCAGCCTAGTGTCTGCCATTATACACCAAAAAGGAGTTTTGACATATGATGCTTTACAAATCAATCAATCAAAAACATTTATACAGTGCCAGTAATTGATAAACGAATCTGAAGCGCTGGCATGTGGGTGACTAGACATGATAAGCAGAGACGAGACTTAAAAATAGCAAAACTGCCAGATGAACGTACGTGAAAGAAAAGAATTCCAGCTATTAGGCAAGAATAAACAGAAAGCTCAAGCGGAAAAAAGATCTAAAACAGGAAGGAATGCGTTTTTAATTGGCTGGTTGATAGGTACACCAAATACCAACATCTGTAGACCACTTGGCTATGCATCATTAAACATTTAAATTCTGTACTCAGTATAATAACTAACTGATTAAAATTTTTGTCACCTTTACACTGCATGAATAAAAAAGCCTGGACAACCTGTGGAAGCTTTCTCGACATATTTCAGTTCCAAGTCAAAATTTGCAACATCGGGAAACTTCTCTCGAACTGTTCTGACAATAAAATGAAGCAGCGTCATCTTCTTATCCGTGGCCTTTGTATCTGACAGCTGTGATATACAAAAGACATACAATAATTACACCAAATTTACAATAGTAACAAAAACGAACTGCACACACACACACATTATATGTTGGTAAAACTGTAAAATACAATAAGAATTCTCTTCTTTAAAAACGTCATGAACCTTACTACAATATACAGTTTTCAAAAACTGGTCTGCTTCTAAAAATATTCAAAAAGTCAGTGATGTGAAATATGAGTAAGCTTTCATTTCAACAACTTCTATAGTTGGTCCTACATTAGTTTACAACCTTGTCAGCATCAGCATGCACACGGAATATACCCTTCCTTGGAACATTTGCTACTACCTTTCGACATCCTGTTTTTGTTGGCAACTCAACTTATTTTATACAACATAGCAAGACCTCACCCCACCCCTTGTGCATCAAATTTGGTAGCCTTCCTGTCAACATTTTGACTACATAAATTCACTTACTTAGAAGCACCTGACTTCACCACTTCTTTGATAATAATTTTATAACAAGCCGACATTGTTAAGCTACACTAAGTAAATGCATTAAAATGTCACAACACATACTACTAACCTGAATTATGTAACTACAACTATAACACTGATTAACTTAAACAGTGTTACTAACTCAGGTACGTTCTGAAAGTAGTAAGCACAATACTACAGTAGTATTAAATACTAAGGGCGGGTTGCACCAACGTCGTTCATGATCTTGGTTCAGCTGAACCTGGATCAAGAGTTGAACCGAGTTCATGCTGAATTACGTTGCACCAAGTTGAACTTGGATCAGCTGATCCCGTTCAGTTGAACGGCCGTGGTTATACCATGGACGACGCTGATTGGTCAAGCCGCGCTCAGCCTGTAGGCCAACTACAGTGACGTCACAGTCACATACGCTAATGCTAAATGCTTGCGAAACAGTCCAGCACCGATTGGCAGTAATTTGTTCGAATTTTAAGCTTCCCTGAGGTTATCACACAATTTTCGCATTAACAGTTGCATACTAAAGTTTCGAAAATACGCATTTTGTGTTCCAATAGTTACTCATTAATTATTCTACGTCCGTTGTCAAGGTATATGTTTACCATAGCTACGGCGAAGCAACGGTGCATCGGCACTCTAGAATGCTGTTTATTTATCCATTAATTAATTTATCCACCAAAAACGCCTCAGAAAACCGATATAGCACAAATCTAGCATATCCAGATCACAAGTATAATCAAATTGGACGTCGTATTAATCGATACGAAAGAGTTTTTGTTGCTGTGGTAAGGGTTCGATCGTATGTTTATTGTAGCAGCGAGACATCGCCACCGAAAAATGCGATATATTCATATATTTGTTAATTTTTCGAGCACAAAGAGAACATAAAACGAATATAGCAGAAATCTAACAAAGACTAACATATCCAGGTCATCAGAATAATTGCATTAGAGGTCTTATAATTCGACACGAGGAAGTTTTTTGCACAGGATAAGATTCGAATCGGACAATTTTTTTATCTCGGAAAAAATTTATTGCCTAGTGCGCATGCGTAACCACGACTTGAACCGAGATCAAACTTTGATCGGTGGTCAGATGGCAGTTCAGAATTGAACGGAGATCAACGCTTGAACCGCTTTGGTGCAACGCAATTTACTCCTGAACTAGGTTCAGATTCAGATTTGACCCGGGTTCAAAGTTGAACGACGTTGGTGCAACGCGCCCTAACAGTGACATTGCACATTGCTTGTAAATGGGCCTCGATTCAATAACTTGTGTCTGACCTGCCATTATTTCTTCTTTGCCTTATTGACTTGTCCATCAACTGTAGCATCTACTTAATTTTCTTGAGATTTTTAAAGCTGGGAAGGGACATATTAATGGTCAAGATTTTTATATTCCACCTTATGTTCAGTGTTCAGACATGCCAACGTTGGGGAAAAAGCCTATGTGACATTTTCTCTCTTTTCCACTCGTCTTGGTCCTCCCTGGGCAATGGCCCAGGAAACGACTTCTTTGAACTGATTGCATTTGCTTCTGAACAAGTTTAGCTTTGCATGCATGCCTGACTAGGTGATACAGCTTTTTTTCAGTTGTAGGCAGACTGTGGTGGTACATTGCGTTGGAGACCATATTTTTGATGTATGTTGCTTATTGGATGGAAATTGAAACAATCAAGTTGTTGATGCTGTGCTTTTTACAGGTGGATGAGCAGATGCTGAACGTGCAGAACAAGAACTCGAGCTACTTTGTCGAGTGGATTCCAAACAACGTCAAGACAGCGGTCTGCGACATACCGCCGCGTGGTCTCAAGATGTCGGCAACGTTCATTGGCAACAGCACGGCCATCCAGGAGCTGTTCAAGCGCATCTCGGAGCAGTTCACGGCCATGTTCCGTCGCAAGGCTTTCCTGCACTGGTACACGGGCGAGGGCATGGATGAAATGGAGTTCACCGAGGCCGAGTCCAACATGAACGACCTCGTCTCAGAGTACCAGCAGTACCAGGAGGCGACTGCTGACGATGAGGGAGAGTTTGAGCCGGAGGATCTGGAGCAGGAGGCTGCTTAAGCATTGTCATTCGGCATCTGCACTTGCAACTGTCTGGTGTCATTGTCCGCAACGCTTTCGGTGTTTCCAATAGTTAAGTGTCTGTTTTAGTAATTTGGCATTCTGCACTGGTCAAGTCGTTACCATGACCGTTCTAGGTAACATGCACAATCCATGTTAGATCGATGGTGCAACTCGTGTTGAAACTAATTACTGGCATTATCTGGTTCATATCTGGCTTTTTACAATGACTATTCTGTGTTCAAACAAGTTAGCATGCATAATTTGTCTTAGGTCAGTGGTATAAACTGTACTGCAAATTCTGCTTGAAATTAAGACATAATGTTGTCGTGGATAAGTTGTTGTCTCGACTTAAAATACACTGGTTAGCTGTTTAATTGCACTGTTCACTGGTGACTGTTTTTAGCACTGATGCAACATTCTGAATGAAAATGGCCTTGGTTTCAGTTGTTAGACCAGGGGTGCACAACTTCTCTGGGCATCTGGGCCACACAGGAGATAGATTCTAAGCTGGTGGGCCGCACGACCCCAGGCCATCATGAATGCTTCATAAATGTTTTCAGTTATCTGGCTGTATTGTAGGACCTTGTAGGCCACAATGCCACTTTTTGGCTCAATCCACAAATAATGCCGAAAATTAACGGAATAAAAATGAGAATTATGACAACCACGACCGGTGATCAAAAAGCAGTCACATCATGCAACAATCTACTCTAGTAAACTAAAATAATTCGTGCTTCTCAAGTTCTTAATTGCAGTAATGCTACATGTATTATCAGTAGAGTACGCGGTAATTTTCCTTATTCTACAGCAGGCAAAGCGCGCCGCATCCTGGGTCTTTGCGGGCCGTATGTTGTGCACCCCTGTGTTAGACTATATTGTGATGCAATACATTCAACCAAGACTTACTATATATTATACAAGTTATCACTAGTTGAGGTGCAGTGACCGCTATCAGTAAATCTTTTGCTACTAAAGTGTTGGTGCATTTTATACGCATTACGTGTATATCATATGAACAGTTTTAGTTTTGTACTACCGTTTTCTATTAGACTTGAGAGACTGGCTTATTTGTTGCTGAAGTGTATCCCAACTTTGTATACGTGCTGAGCACAGTTCAGGCGGAGACTTAAATAATTCCATTTTGTTATTTTCTGATGTTCGTGCACCGGTATTTTTTGAGCTGCCAAACTAGTCTGTATTTAAACTGGGTATGATGTGCATGCTTGGCTACTGTATTGCTGTTGTTTTCATGTCATTGGTCTGAAATATGCAAGCCACAGTGCGTCTCGCTGGCTTTTGCCGTCTAGTAATTACTAGTTTCGCAAGCATACATGAAAGGATTTTGCATCTAAACAGCAGCCTACAGTGACTGATTGGAAGTGTAATGCAAGCAATGCGATTGCTCTTGGTCTAAACTGCTGAGGGCCAAAAATCTCGAGGAAAACATTGGGTCTTCATTAATTTTTTTTTCAAATTTCAAGACCTGGTACTTACTAGGAATAAATATATACACGGTGTTTTATGAAAAAAATGAAAAGGGTCCTTTTTATGATTTACTCAAATGATGACACTAAATTTTTACCAGTTGTAGCTAAAGAAATACTAATTCAAATATTTCAAAATCTGGCAGTGGATTAAATATTCTTTGCTAGTCGTGACATAACGCTG
>Ga0209671_1001253_pt1 | contig 20669 bp, 14 predicted proteins | sample WorMetHERISLAND2_2_FD_187401 | JGI IMG/M metagenome (GOLD analysis project Ga0209671, IMG submission 187401) | Marine gutless worms symbiont microbial communities from Max Planck institute for Marine Microbiology, Germany - Olavius geniculatus... | ecosystem: Host-associated > Annelida >... | reverse complement strand
GAACTATAATAATAAAAAATTTTAGTAGAGAATTAACATTGGTGACTTTCGGCAATATGATATGCCATGTTTTGCCATTTTTACCATTGTGCTGAGGTCAATGTCTAGAAATGTCTGTGAAATTTGTTAGACATTATGAACATATCCAGAAGCCATATTCAGGGAGGGGGCCTGTTGTCTCTCATTTGCCACAGTAGTCAGAATGAATTGAAGGATTGTCAGTACTTGGATGGATAGCTGTTGACATATGGATAAACTATCTTGGGTCAAGTCAGCCTGGCCATTTCTCAGTGGTTAGGTACAATGAATACCAGTGATAGTAGGCACACTGCGTGATGCTCTAGCTCTCTGCCTCCCCTCAATATCTGTGGTGTGGCATTGTAAGCTATAGTTTCTGGCTGAAGGCTATATGTTTCCCACGTTTCCTGGAAAGTCTTGGAAATTAAAGCTTAAGGTTTTGGAAAGTTCTGGAAGATGAAAATTCTGGATAGTTTTGAATTTACTGGGGGTTCAAAATAAACAGCGTGTAGCACTAGCATACTGACATTACAATGATGAGATAAAATTCAAAATATTTTGCATTCCATGTGCTTATGAAGAACTTTGTGCATTGGATAATACTCTATGTATGGGAAGTAACTGCTGTTTGTCTTTGTATTTAAACATTGGTGACTTGGCAAGCTGCAAAAAAGGTCCTGGAGAACGTTTTGACAGTGCTGGAAAGTCTTGGAAATTTCTGTCAGTAAAAGTTTGGGAACCATGGGGCTAAGGAAACACAGATCAGCACTGTATGTTCATGGGATTGTATTGTATATTGTTAGGTAGGTGAGGCCATGGCGTTCAATGTGGTAGGTAGACCGTGATTGCTTTATGGCCATCAGACCAGGATGCTTACAGTATGTGCAAGCAAGTTGCCTGTTGACTGGTTGCTGTGACTGGTTGTTTGGCTGGCCTGTGTTGTGACTGCTGCACTCTCTATTGGCGGTCTAGGCATGTTATCACTTTAGGCTGTAGCAGATAGGTGCAGGCTTAATGCTGTTTGTCACCAGCTGTGTGTGACTGTGTGTCAGCCCACACTGTACACAATCAATCACTGTTGTTGTGTGGTCGTCCTTATGCTAATACACTGACTTATGCGCCTTGCCCGTCCATCTGTCTATCCCAGTGTTTTTCAACTGGGGTTCCGCGGAAGCCAAGGGTTCCGCCAGCATATGCCAGGGGTTCTGCGGCTGGTCAGTAAAAAAATAAAACAAATTAACCTAGCCTGCGAAATTACGTCAAACCAAGTCATTAAAGTATAGTCTCCTACGCACTGATCAAGCTTAGTTCCAAATTAGCCCCTCTAACCGTCTACTTTAGCATGCAATGTTGAATATTTTTCTTGTTGTTAACAATGTTAGAATATTTGCATTGAACATCGAACACTAATTTATTAGTGTCAGTATTATGAAATCGTGTGTTTTTATTGAAAAACTTTCATTTCTTGAAGCACTGCGCTTGAAAAATATGAAAAGCTTCGCCCATCAGCGCAACTAGCTCGGTTCCATACCCCTGAGCCGTCCGTGGGCGTAAAAAAGTAGATTAGTAGAAGATCAAATGATAATGTTTGTCCCGTTGGCGACCGGTGATTTTGGTTACGGACAAAACAAAATTGCTAAATAATATTATCTAATACGGTCAAATTAAACGAGTCTTTTGCCTGCTGCTTTACCGTCAGCGTTTGAGGGATATGCCCCAGAGTCCAGACTCTTACAGGTTTTCTGCCTTTCGACTCCACTGAGGACATTGGTCCCCAGACACCCTAAAAATTCGACCGCCTACGCCGCTGAACTCGTTTATCATTGCATGGGGTTCCGTGAGTGATTTTCACACTTATGTAGGGTTCCGCTGCAGCAAAAAGGTTGAAAAACACTGGTCTATCCATCTGGACCGCAAGAGCTCCTGGCTTGAAAACAAAAAGGTGTAGAAATACCAGAACTTGTGTGAACAGTTCCCAGGGACAGTATAACCAGTGTACTAATTTTAAGTTCGAAAAGTTAGAGCCTCAGAGATCAGGGCTAGGGTTAGGTGGGTTGCTCAGTTTAGTGAGCAAGTGGCCATTTCTGCTCACGGCCAAATATTGTGTCTGCACTGGGCGACGTGATGACCTGATAACGAACGTTTTTGTTGTTAAGATTAAAGTTTCCTGCTGAGTGTGACAATACCACCCGAACAGCCTCAGTGAAACATTGCAACTTGATGCTTAAATTCCTGCGTAAAATTTACTGCAAAATTGGCGCATTTGTATTTATTACGTTGCCGTAAGTGTCAAAGTGCAGTTTCTCAGAGTATGATGCTCAGCTGCTGTTCAAAACTAGCCTATGAATGTCGGATGGAGGCTTGTTGCAGTAGTTGTTGGGTTGGTCTCAATCAACAGCTGTTTTACGCTGGCTTCGGTTACTACTTGAATGGGTGACTGCCTACATACAGATAAACTATCTCCATACATAAGTATATCCAGCCACACAGTTCAATCTATCTTTGTTGGATAGGTAAATCAAGTATTGGCCTCTGTGGCTGGGGTTAAGCAGGTTGCATTTGCCTGTGTCAGGTAACACTGATTTCCATGTCTGTAGCTCGTAGATGGGTATATGTAAAGATTTGTAGATACCTTTAGTCGTTCGATAGCTGTTTGCTATGTGGTTGTGCAGTGATGTTGGCTGATCATCAGTCGATGTAGCAAATGCCGCCATGATGTCTGGTGTACATGAAAACAATGACACTACCAGTGATGACGTGCATACAGACAGCAGTAGCATGGTAGATCTGTCAGTCATCGTTCAGCACTCATATACCTCATGGACGGCGGTCGTGACGCCTGGGTCAGCAGGGTTGAGGCGTGCTAGCTGGCAGCCTACACCGCATGCCGGGCGTGACTCGGCAGCTGGTCCCACGTTGGTCTGTGTCAGTGTCTCATGCTCGAGCACTGTTCGGGATGTCATGCTGCGAGTGCTGGAGCTGTGTCCGGCAGCAGACATACCACCACTGCCTGAGAACTACGAACTCGTTGACATACAGCTGGACTGTGTCGGTCGGAGTGTCGCTGAGCGTGTTCTGCGAGACAGCGACTCCGTCACAGCTTTTATGCACATTACAGGTCAGTTTTCATCTTCATTGATTTGCTCAAAGAACAACCGCACATGACAAATAGAACTACTTATACATAGACAGTAGGACAAGACAGTAAGACGACAGAGGTTGCACTAATCACCGACTGTAAAATCAAGTCATTATGTTAAATTGACTTTTTCCCACATTGTATATTTGTTATTTTACACCAGTACAACTTTTAACTTATAGCCATGAAATACATCTATACACTCTTTACACTGTTTCAGTGCAGCATCAGGGTTACACAGTTTGTTGTGAAGTTCTTTTTGCATATATTTTTATAAACTTATAGCCCAAAGTCTGAGCCTCAGACATTCTTTACAATTGGCTCTGCATTTGCTGCAGACTTGATTTGTCATGGATTCATTGCGGAGCTTATTGTGCAACAAATCTGCGACAAATTCAGATTGGTAGAGTTAGAGTTTAAACAGGCAAGTGTGTAGACAGCATTCGCATGTGGTGGGCATGTAGGTCTGAAGACGTCAGCAGTGGATCGACGTCGACGTCGTTTGGAACTGCGCGCGTGCTCACGTCGACGAACTGGCAGCTGCAATGTGGCTGCAGGACGTCATCGTCATGATCCCACCACCCTCACGTCACTGCATGCTCTGCAGCGTCAGCAGCGTGACTGTCCGGCCGACCTGTGTGATCTACCCGAGCTCAGCGAAGCCTCCCTCATTGACAGTCTTCGACGTCGCTTCGATGCCGGTGCAATTTACACGTACGTCGGTGCAATCCTGGTGGCTGTCAACCCCTTCCGCTACTACCCCATTTACAACCCCAAGTACGTGACGATGTACCAGGGTTGTCGTGGTCGGCGTGACCTGGCACCTCATATCTTCGCTGTGGCAGACGCAGCGTACGCAGCCCTGTCCCAGCGTCGATGTGACCAGTGTGTGGTGATCTCGGGCGAGTCGGGCTCTGGCAAGACTCAGACTGCTAACCTGGTGCTTAACCACTTGTCAGCACTCAGTCGACGCATCTTCTACAGTGACTCCAAGATAGAGGAGAGCATCCTCAGTGCTGGACCAGTACTCGAGGTAATAATATTTAGTAATAGTAATGGCAGCGATGTTTCATATCATTACAAGGGCATACCACACTCTTCATTCCATTGTTATGCAAGTTTACTTGCAGTTTTATGCGAGTTTACCTGCAGAAAACTCGTGTTTTGTTGCACCGGTTTGCATGTACTGCAATGCAACACAATAAGTTGCCTTATTGTCATTTTATTGCGCACGAAACGCCCTGAACAAAAGTGTTTTCCGACAAACGTCTTGGTCATCTCTTAGCTGTCCGACATGTCGTATGCTGTCCCTGCTACTGAGTCTGTACGCATGCTGAGTGATGCCCACCTGCTGTTTGATTTGTGAACATCATGTCGTGAGAACAGCTGACAGTCTGTGTTTGTTTTAAGGCAAACTACAGACATCTGTCGTCACTGCAAATCAGGGCTTATCACCTCACACTTTGGCTATAGCTTATTTGTAATAAGTTTTCTTAGTCATCGCTGATGTCCAGGGTGGTGTTAATACCTGCAGCTGTGGTTGTGGTTGCTTAGCTGCACTCTTTGTTTGTTTGTCTCTATCTGTTTCTCTGCCTGTGTGTGTCATGTGAAAGTTCAACACTGATCTGCTACTGGCGGCTAACGTTGTTTCAACTTGCTTGAATGAATGACAGTGGGATGAACCATCTTCTTATCTATTGCAGCCTTGGGCTGGGACTGGATTAAACACATCAGAAGTATTAATCTGTAAAATACAAATTATGTGGCATTTACGTAAAAATAGTAAAAGAAGGATTTTGCATAACGAGCTGTTTATGTTTAAGACAAGTTTATACAAACTGGTCAGAGAATATTAAAAGACTTGTTTATGCATTTCTGGATTTGTGGAGGTTAATTTAGCCTCAGCCAGAGTAGTAAGATTTGATTGTTTACAACCATAGATTTGAATTCTGACTTTACTTTATTCATGCATGTCTGTCATAATCAAGTCCATGGTTAGCACAATTGTACAGTTTGTGTGTGTACTGTGTATTATTAATGATATAATCATTTGGTCGATTAACACTTTCTTAAGCTTGATAGATACTGGTATTATAATGCAGCACACTTGTCCATTATTTGGAAAGCATTACTGTTTTTTGAGTGATACTGAAACATGTTGCTATATTTGCAGGCGTTTGGTAATGCCAAGACGGTGCACAACAACAATTCGAGTCGGTTCGGCAAATTTGTGCAGGTCAACTACTGGCAGAATGGCACCGTTCACGGGTTTGTTTGATATTTTGCAGTCACACTCTGTATAACATTATAATTTCCTATAACTGCAGCTAATTAAGCATGGTAACTTTTGGTAAGTTATTGTCCATTGTTCTCTTTTAACGTTGTGTGCACCGTTTATTTTTACTGTCAATGTTTATTGCTGTTGGTTTGGATCTGACAAAAAGTCTTAATTATTTTTTAATTGTCCTTCTGGGATTGTCTCGCCTGAGGTTATCAATGAAGCAGACCTGTTAAACAAAATCAGGAGCCGTCAGTCATTGTTGTACAGATACGTCATATTATTAGTAGTTGTATTATGGCCCTGTTATTCCTGGTTTTTATTAATCCAGTCCAGTTTCACAAAAATTGATATTTTTATGTGTGCACACACACACACATATTTTGAATGCCACTTTCCATGTTCACATTTTCTAGGTTTTTCTTTAAATAGTTGAGAATGGAGTTATTACAGGTATGTTGATAACTACTATACCATGTCATCATGATCATGATCATCATCATCATGCCTATAATAAAGCTGGTAGTAGGAGATGCATTGTGTTGCTGTAGCGCAAGCATTGAGAAATATCTGCTGGAGAAGTCTCGCATTGTGCAACAAACTACAAATGAAAGGTGATCTCTTCATTCTGTGAATGTTTGGTTTCGCAAATATCACTATTAAAGATTGGATTAATTATTGAAACTAACGACAAATAACAAATGGATGAAATAGTTTTTGGAGTAGTGCAGTTTATAGAACCGTAGTGTGAATGTTTAAAGTGACATGTTTTCCATTAATTTTGGAAAAAGTTTTGAAGCTGCATCAGATGATTACTGTGTGGTTCAGAAATCTGTAACAAGAACATTGGTGTTTCTCCAACTGAGAACTCGGGTTGGTTATCACTTTTGACAGCATATCAGTCTGTGCAGTATTCTGCAACATTGCCGGGGTGGTGATATCGTTGCATTTGTTGGCAGGAACTATCACGTGTTCTACTACCTGCTTGCTGGTTGCTCGGAAACCGAAAAAGATGCTCTGTTATTGACTCGGCCACAAGACTATTTCTACCTCAATCAGGTTTATATGTTTGACGGTACTGGACTGTAAATTGTTATGTCTTATATTGCAATGTTAGGCATTGTGCACAATGACTCAATCTGTTGTATTGTTTATACATTGAACCAGCTACAGCTTTCTCGAGCAAGTGAGATCTAGCTATGCTGTTTAGTCTACAGTAATTTCTTTTCTAGGCAGTTCTGCAGTGGAAATTGAATATGATCTCTTGAGTTCTTTGTTTGCTGGCATCATATGGTTAGTATAACTGCTAAATCATCTGAAGACAATGTCTTTAGCTGTATGATGTTTAACTTTGTAATTATAAAAGGAAAAGACATTTATTAGCTGTCTGATGTAAAGATCTACTGATTCCATTTGTTTTTAGCCGATCGTACTTCAGTAGCAGTTGAGCTATTGTCGTGGTTGTCGTCCATCTGTTGTTCGTCTGTCTGTCTGTCTGTCGGTGTGTAATGGATGTATTGTGGCTAACAGGTAGGGTGTAGGGGAAAATTTTATACACGAATAATTGGCCATGGGTGTTAAACTCGGGCATACAAAATTTCAGCTGTCTACTCCAAGGGCAACATTGTCAAATTGGGGGCTGAATGAAGAGGGGTAAGAAAAATGTGTGTTTTTCAACAGAAAACTGGCTATATCTTGGAAATGGTGAGAGATATGGCCAAGGTTACTATTAGTCACTAATAGGAAGTGGTATACACCTTGTCAGATGGGATGAAAATCATTGACCTTGGATGACCTTGAAGGCCGTTACGCGCTGTTGTGGCCAAACAGTGCGAGAGATGGCTTAGGTTGCTATTGATCACTAATAAGAAGTGGCACATATTTTGCTTTTAAATGACATGAGAATCATCGACCATGGATGACCTTGAAGGTTACTGACAGACAGTATGGTCGGCTATCCTAGCGACAGCTGGGCTTTTTGTTTAGCATCAAGTTAATGGCTTTACGTTTTATTGACCTGGAGCATTCAATTCAGTCAGTCAGTCAATAATGACTGCTTACACGTATGGCCAGTGGTTTACGAAATTATGAGATAAATCTTAAGCAAAATTGCAAAACCTGACTACATAAAATGAGATATAAAAGAGAACTAGAAGTCAGTTTTAAAATGTTTACTGGAACAGATTTGGCTGTTTGCGATATTACGTTTAGTTAAAAACAGAAACAACTAGAAAGCAGTCAAAGCCCACACACCTCAGACAAGGCAATGTTGTTCGCTAGGTGGCAACACCATCTTCGGTTTTGCAGCGGTTTCCCTTATGCCCCATTGAAAGCAATGGTAACGAAAATTTCAAAGTGATCCAGAATCCAGGATTTCTTCCGGATCACCCCCAAAATTGAATCACTGGTAGTTTGTGCCATTCCCGACATACCCTCAAAATTTCAGACAGATCCGTCCATAACTTTTTGAGTTATCTTGCTAACACACAGACAAACAGACAAACAAAGTCCGGCAAAAACATTACCTCCTTGGCGGAGGTAAATATCTTTGTTGATGAATTGTGTTATACTGTCGTGTACAGAACCGTTGTTATCATCTTGATGATGTGGCAAGTGACAATGAAAGTTTGGAGTTTGTCCGATTGAAGCAAGCAATGGAAACAGTTTGCTTCTCTTCTGATATCCAACATCGGTTTGTAGCTCAATGTTTTTTATATCTTGGTTCGATTGGTCATCACATGGCAGTCCCATTTTGCCTGTAATGTAATAAATTTCATCTGATTGGTGATTATTGTCTGGAGAGTAAGAGAGAATATTATCAGAACGATTCAGGGCTGTATTTTGCACATTACATAATCGTAACCACAGACAGCTGTCGTGAGCTGTTCTTAACAGATGTACTAGGTGCAGCTGGTTTAGACTTTGTCTTGGGTTTTTGTGAACTTTTAGGCTGACTCTGTTATGCGGCACAAGCAATTCTGCCTATTCCTACACACTTTTCCATAGTGTGGTCTGTCGTGTATCATCTGTGCACTCTGCTTAAACCATTCAATGGATTTAAATGCCATCTGGCAGGTACACTTGCGCGGCCCATTGACACAGCATGTCAGACAGGGCTCCTTGATCTTTCATGGGAAGGGCAATTAGGGTTGTCAAACCCAGCCAGTCTTATGCTGTCACCTGGCAAATGCAAACGAGCAATTTCACTTTTGCCAAATTGGTTTGTTGTTAACTATGGTTCATTTGTGTGTTTTATGGTGAGTTTCCATTCCTTGGTCGCTATGTACTCGGTGATGCATATGACTGCATAGAAAACCTCGTGTTTAAATTTGCACTTGTTATTTATTAAGCATGAAGTTAAGCTCTGTGCACTCACTGCTAGTGTATTACTATTTACAGCTGTGGTCTGTTATGTTGTTTTGTTTACAATTTGATAGGATATTTGTCATATTGTCAGCAATACTGCATCTGGGCAACATCAGCTTCAAAACGGTCTGTGAGTTTCTCTGTTGGCACCAGTTCTAACCTTCTAGTCATGACAAGACGTCTAGAATTCTGTGAAATATTTATATGTATATACTGCTGATAAATTATTGGTTATAGTCAGTTTAGTTGCCATTTTATCAACTTCAAATCTGGTTCTAACTTTTGGTAAAAATTTATCAACTTCGGCTGTGTATGTATGCACAATGCAGTGCAGGTATTGCTCGTCTGTGGATTATGTGGATTCATTTTGGTTCAGTTTGGTAACGATATTTCTGTTTTATGCAGTCTAATAAGAAACATTATGACGGTTGCACTGATGCATCATAGCTGGATAGAAATATCTCTTATTTTTAGCTGGTTAGTCAACTGTGTGGCTTGGTGGTCTAATGGTAGCGGGAAGGTAACGGCTAAGACAGACCTGTGTGGCCTACATCCCATATAACTGACCTGTGTTTGCACTCACTGCTGGCTCATGGTCTTGGAAACGGAGATGAGCTCCACCCCCTACATTCACAGAGCTGTGAGAGAACGCTGTCGATCATGGGTTATTTAACTGTTCAGCTGTTGTGATTGTTTTGATCTATGTTTATTGTACGCTTGCATCGGTTTTTGTGGTGTACTAAGCTAGTGATGGTATAGGAGATGTGTGAATGACTCTCTGTTGTCAACAGAGATTGGAGCCGGGTTGTCACGATGAGTCGGTGACGGTTGAAAACATGGCCGAGCTGTCTGCTGTCTCACAACTGCTCAAGGTCAGTAGAGTGAAAAGGTTAAAGGTATGCATAGCTCTGCATGGTAACTATTTCGTTTGCTATATGAGGTCACAGTGTTACCTGTTACCCAATTCAAGTGAATGCACCCCAGTGAGCCTTAATGTTAGCCAATCAGGCCAGTACTCTATTTACTTCAATTTAGTTCAGTTCAGTAACAGCATTTTATACCCTCAGAGTCTTATAACGCTGATGCGTAGTACCTCCGTGTAAACATCTCCGTCTTCAGCTGGCTGATGAAATGTCCAGTAGACAGTGATGTGTTCTTGAGCTCCAACTGCAAACTGTTCCACACTGATGGGCCAGCAGCCGAGAAACTTCATGGACCAAAGCCCACAGTTCTTGTTCTCGGTGTGGCCAAATCACCGGCATTAGCCGATCGCAGATGTCGGTGGGTTGTGACTGCCATCAGAGGAGTGAGCAGTGACATAAAGTACTCTGGAGTGATGGAAGGCTGAGTTGACCTTGGTGTTGGTTATACACTGAGCTGGTTTTTCTGTTCACGGACAGTCAGTCATCCATCCAAGTAGCAACCGCTTGATGGTGACCCGAATGGGAGTCAGACCCAGGAACTCGATTGTTAGTCCAGTGCTGTATCGTTAACCCACCAAGGTCTTTATGATGATGTACGATAGTCTCTGTGATGCTAGTTAGCAGATCTAGTCTCTGTGTGAAGATGCTTTTACTACCATAAAAGTAGATATTCCATAAGCCAGTGTTAAGCACATCACTGATTTGGTATAGCCATGATTATAGGGCTAGCAATTGTGCATAAGCACAAGTGCTACACCTTGCGGGCCAATGTTTGATGCTTGCATGTTATTTTTTGCCAGTTTACAAAGTAGGTTACAGGTTTTTTTTGTAACATTATGCCAGAATGGCACATATTACAATTTAATCACTTATTGAGTGAAATTTGCTAGAATATATCTGTCAGGATAGGTAATTGTTAATTATGATTTAGGCAGTGGCTAAAACACATATCCATGGTATGCATAGTCACAATATATTTCCGTTGCTGGGTGTTAAATGTCTATGTGGCAAATTCTCTAGAATTAATGTTACTGTAATTATCTTGCTTCAACCATCTAGACATTTTAGATTAGTTTAATGGTGAATGGTTAGAGAATTAGATCTTGGTAACTGTGCCTTGTGCAGTTAACATATGACCAGAAGAAAACAGAGCTGCCAGTAATATGCCAACCACCACAACACTCAGATATACGTATACTGAGTATACTGAGCAGTTTATATTTCATAGCCATCAAGTAACAATTGTTTGCAATTTTTCAGGTTAGTGAGTCGACTTTGGTGGCAGCATTGGTGACACGTAAAACCGTCGTCACTGGAGAGACTGTTGTTATGATTTACAATAAAGCCGAAGTACGTCTTCTCAGTTTGCTTTTTTATTCTGTTGAGAAGTTTTTTCGACCTTTTGGTATGTGTATTAATATGGTTTGTTTTTGTGTGTGCACCATATTGTTTTGCATAAATGTTGTAGCTTTAATTGTGAATAAATTTTAGGTTTGCACATTTTTGTTGCATTTCTAAGGTGCAAGGTAGTTTACGAGGTTAGAGTATTGTACAGTTTTATCTGCTTTTTGAATATGACTGATAGGGTAGCATTTGTACTTGTGTTGGTATGATTGCTATTTCTGCGGGGTTGAGACACGCGGGCAGATGCCCAAAAAACCTAGTGGTAAACCACTTAAAAACTTGCTAAAATCTATCCAAAAACACCCCAAACTTAATCCAATTTTTTTCTTGTTTTACTAATACCGTAATGAAATATTTTATTATTGCTACTTTTTTTTAAACATTTAGACCTAAGAATTGGCAGATATTGGCATATTCTATACTGTTGGGAGCAAACAGAAACTCAGATGAATCAACTCATAGAAATCCCGCAATCCATCAAGTTAAGTCTTTTTACAAAAACCGATTTAACCCAAATAACCCAAAACCGAATAAAATGCAAAAAACCAATAAAACTTCCTGGATTGGGTTTTAGAAAACTGTTTTTACAACTCTGTGTTTCTGTGCTGAGATGTTGTTGCTGGTTGATTTGTGCAATGCAGGCAGCTTCAGCACGTGATGCGACTGCCAAGTGTCTGTATGGTGCTCTGTTTGACTGGATTGTTCTTCAGATCAACACAACATTGCTGTCTAAACACTGCAGCCGACCACACAAGGCTTGTGGCTGTTCATTTCTTCTGTCTGTTGTGGGTGTAGCGCACTCAATATAGTGGATGATAGACCACAACTCGTCCATAATTTTCTGGTTACCATTTCGATATTTTCACCGGTATCGAATTATACTGTTTGCTAATGGAGATACGTCTGTAAACAAGTTGCTCGAAATCATTCTCTGGCAGCAACATGATCAGGATTTGAATTTGTGTACTGTTGACTGCAAGTTTGATGCTTTAACCACTATGCTGCTATTTTCAGCATAATGGTTAGTTTCTTTGTAATTTTTTGCTAAAAAGTAATAAAAATTTAAATGTGACAGTTTGTGTGTTTGTGGTTACTAGGCGAGTTCTATTGGTGTTCTCGACATCTTTGGCTTTGAGGACTTCAGCAGAAACAGTTTTGAGCAGTTCTGCATAAACTACGCCAACGAGACTCTTCACTTTTATTTCAATCAGCATATTTTCAAGTTTGAACAGGAAGAGTATCGACGCGAAGCCATTCGTTGGACAGACATTGAATTTACCGACAACACAGTCTGTCTTGAGCTTTACAACAAGAAGCCGACGGGACTGCTGTATCTGCTTGATGAAGAATGCAAGTCAGTAGCTCCAGTTATTTTCTGTTTTCATTTATTTGTGAGCATTCTACTAAAGATTGATGCGAGTTTGTAGAGTTATTTGCCATTTTTAGTAACATTTGAGCAGTTAAGTGTGTAATTCTACTGATGATTAATTATACAGTTTATTGTTTAGATTACTGTGAATATCAGCTTTTTTACATTTACGTGAATGAATGATTGAATGAAATTCAGTTATATTATAAGCTGCTGTTTAAGTTTATTTATATCGTAGTTTGTATTCTGTATCCTGCTTTTTATTACGCGCGAAAGCAGCTCTGCTTTCAGCGCGTCTTAGCCATCGCAATTCTCTCCGTCTGTCCGTCCGTCTGTCTGTCACACGGGTGGATCAGGCAAAAACAGTCCAAGCTAGGATCTCCAAATCTTCACCATCGGCTGTTTGGAAGACTCTGGTTTCAGGAACGGTAGAGCTTTTCCATAAATTCGAAGGGGGTCACCCCAAACGAGGGCCCTAAATGAGAGGGGGTAGGCAAAATTTGGAATTTTGGGCCAATAACTCGCCGTATCTCGGTAACGGTGCGAAATAAGGCCTAGGTTATTATTAGTCACTAATAGGAAATCGTATACTGGCTTTAGATTGGCGCTGAATTCAATGACCTTGGATGACCTTGAATGCCAAAATAGGGGGTTTTATGGATTTTTTTTGCGATTTCGAGCTGCGACAAGTCTATATCCTTCACAAGGCGGCGCCACGGTACTGGCATTGGTGGCGTGGCATGGTTGGTAATGCGTTTCGGCTGAAACGAAGTTACTCTATGCCGGGCCCGGTTAGTACTGCGATGGGTGACTGCCTGTGGGCAGGAACTGCTATAGGCTTTCGCACGTCCCGTGAGCATTAGCTCAAATTTCTTTTTTCTTTCTCAACTTGCTTTTAGTAATTAGTATTTATTTTCTGCATGTTTTTGATTTCATTTCAACAACCTGCTCATATTACATATTAAATTTGTTTTATTTTTGTGCATAACACTAGTTGCATTAGCAGCTGTATTGTTGTCTGTTGTGTTTGGTGAAGTTTGAAAGGTGGAACGAATGAAACTTTGCTGGCAAAGTTCAACTCACATCACCAAGGCAGTGCTTACTACAGAGTTCCCGCCACCAAGCAGAGCGTCTTCACCATTGTACACTACGCTGGCAAAGTCAAGTACTTAATAGAGGTTTGCAGAATAACGAACTTTTAGAACTTTTTTATTATATTTATATGCAAACTGCAGATGTAGAAACTACATACAGGATCTTTCATGGTTTTTCACTTGATCCACTACCTGTCAGCAAGTAGATTTTGCTAATCTGTTTAATGTAATTTATGCGTGCAAAATGATTGGCATATTTGTGTGTCTACTTTTGAATTTTATGACTAGTATGAAGTTCTGTGTGTTTATTTAGTGCACTTGATTTTCTGTAATTATGTGCTTATATTCTTTTTAGTTTCTTACAATTGTTGTGCATTGTAGGATTTCCGAGAGAAGAACAGTGATTTGATGCAGCGTGATATTATCAGGCTGCTTAAGAACAGCAATTTTGCATTCCTACGTGAAATTATCGGTGCGAGATTCAACTGTGATTTATCACTGTATATTTTAAGTTCGTTAATAATTGATAATGTCAGCTGCAGATTATATTTTGCTGCACCAATGTTAATCCTGTTAAAACTGTTGTGCCAAGTATAACTTACAGTCTTTTGTACATGAGATGTATTATGGTTCTTAGTATGATCTCAGCCTTTAAATTTTATTACAAAAACTAGAAGCAATATAAAAACACTCCACATACTGCTTAGCTAGATTTTAGCTAGATTTGGGGAAATGGCGCCCAGACAGAAATGGAGATAGGCTTGCACTAGATGGCTGAAATTTTGCATGCCTAGGTTTAAGACACATGGCTAATCAATGGCGTAAAAAGACTTAGTTTTTCCTACGCTTAGCCACAATACATCCATAACCAACAACGACGGATGGCGGAACAGACGACAACCGTACCATAAGCTCCACCGTTACTTCAGTATGGTCGGCTAAAAAGCCATTAATATAAGCTAATTAATGAAGCTATAAACTGTGTCATAAAATCCGAGGTATCCCAGCTTATATATCGTCAATGTGTATCAACATCACACTGTCAGATGGACAGACGGACAGCATACGATGGGTGGGGAAGCTGCAAGTGATTCAAATGGTAGATGCCCTGGCTGTCTGTGTAAAAATTTACATCCTTAATTCTAGAACCTATACAAATAAAAGACAGAATTTGAACACAATCTCACTAGAGTTCGTTACAGAACGAAGTGTTATAGTGTTATACAGTACAGTTTGCAGTACTATAATGCGTACGAAACAATGGCTTCGTATTGATGTGTGCTATAAAGTCATCGTACAGTAGCACACAACTAAACATTCAGGTTGTCAGTTAGAAGACAGAAAGGGCGTCTGCCTGTGAAAACTGCTGCTCTACAAACAAATCCAACAAGTGTCCACTTTTACAGACATGGTCACTTATATGGAGAAAGTGGCAGAGGATATCCAACAATCTGAATCAGATTGAGATGTCGTGTTTGTGTGTGTGTGGCATAGGTGAGGATTTGTTGGCTGTGCTTCGATGGTCTTTGGTCCGTGTCTTCTTCCGTGCTTGTTTTGCATTTGTTGACGCTGGCCGTCAGCATCGCAAGACGTCCGCAAGCAACTGTATGTTCATCAGTCATTGGACAACACTAGTATTATTGTGACTTGTATAGTGGCAATATGTTAAAATGACTTTAGAGGCATGTATAGCAACAGATTTTTCGGTTACTGTCGTATGCTGTCGAACTATTAATGATTTTTTTTGTCTCAGACTAACCTTTTTTCTGTAGTATGCTGTTGTCATATGGTACTGTGGTGGGCAATATGATAAGGAACCGTTGTTGTGTGCTATCCTAATAGGCTGCACTGTGTGTTTTGTTTGTCTGTCTCTCTGTCTGTCTCATTTCACTTGAAAACTAAGGTCGAATAGAAACCACCTTTGAATGTTCTTCCTGGTGGAAGTAATCTGTTTGCCAGTTTTTGGCCCAGAAGGTCGCAGAATAGGGGCGGCCGCATAGTATGTTGGCACTGAGTTGAGATATGGTAATCTAGTGGAGATAATAAGTGAATGTAGTGAATGGAGGAGAAAATGTATTAACTTTTGTGTGTCGTTCTGTCAGTGCACACCGGCATGATGTCATAATAGTAATGACATCGTTACATCACCAGCAGGTTGTGTAATAGCTTCTGTTATAAGGATAGCTGTATACCAAGTTGCTAATGGTTGATGCATGCAGTGGATCGATACGGAGGATGCAGTCGACTGCAGGCTCAGCGAAGGGCTTTGTTCCTCTCAGACTCAAGGTCTTATGATCTTACCACTAGTCTATTAATACTGCATTTTTCGCTGTGCTGCATGTTTCTAATGCTAGTCTTTCAAGTTTATTGCAGCTAACAGACTAGGCACCAATAGTTATTTACATGTGCCATGTATCAAATTGCATCAACAGGTAATCTGTACATGTCATTCTGGTTAGTACAAGTTTTTTGGATCCAGTACTTGGGGAGTTATTGGATGGTGTACGATGCTTCATTCATTGCTTCAGGATGTTAGTTCAGTTTAAAAAATATATATGTATATATATTATGTTTCTTGCAGTTTTTGACAGGTTTGATGCATGCTTTAATAAATAATGTTTCTCAGCACAGCTCATAGGGTGTCAGTGAAATTTTGAATTGGGTGGGTGTTCGGAAACTGGTTTTCTGAGACTGCAAATGAAACATAGAAACCAAACAGTTAGTAATGGTAAATTTCAAGGTAGATGTGAACAATTTGCCCAGAGTTGTTACTTGGTAGCAGACTGGTTGGAAGTTGAACTGGGAACCTCATGATCTTGAATTCAACGCCCTATCCACAGAGCCATTAAGCCATCTGTACCTGATCAATGTGTCAAGCTGCTGTATTTATAGCCTATTCTGACAGTAAATATGACAGCTGTCTCAGATTTATATATTTATTTATTTAATATTTATTTACTGGAGAATGACTGGACCAGTAACTATTAGCATGGTGTGTGCATGCCTGTCATTCATGAGGTTAATGCTATTATGGTGTCATTCATTAATTTTGAGCCAGTTATTCATAGTTTGGAAATATACTAGGGTTGTTTGATAAATAAGTTCAAAACATCATCATTTTGTTGATTTTCAAAATGTAAAAAATTCAAAATAAACGTTTTGTAGGGAATTTTATTTTGAACATGTGCAGAAATTTTTTTGATGATGACATCATTTTTGTGATGTCATCTGTTCACAAAACAGTCTAAATGACTATTATTTTCCTCACCAGTAATTTATCATAACTCGCAAGCGACAAATAGCACGGGAATGAAAAAAAATTAATAAACTTAGCAAGTTAATGCCATCTCTTAAAATGCTAACGACTTATGTTTCATTTTTCAACATATCGTCCGAGTTTGCTCAAACATTTGTCCTATCTGTCAGCAAACTTTTGAATGCCTGATGCAAAGAACGATGTTGGCTGCTATCTATGCCACTGAAGAACGACTGGTTGCACCTCATTATATGACACAAATTTCTGCCCATCTGGCATTTTCTTACACCAAACATAAACTGTTTGCTTTGTAATGTGTTTGTCACCATATATTGGATTCATCTCAAAACTAGAAATACGTTCTGTGGAACGAGGTATCTGTCCCATTGCCATGCTGTGTAGCCTAGCAGCTGCGTTTCAGCATTCGACGCTTTTGCTTTAATTTTTTGGCCCACAAAAATACAATAATGGCACACTGTTCGTTATGGGAAGATTTCAGTGACAGCATCGCCATATTTAATGTTTATAAATGACGTCACAGTGACGTCATCGTAATAGAACTCACAGCTGCTACTCAGAATTAAATTTCCTACAAAATGTATATTTTTGATATTTTTTTATATTTGGAGAACTAACAGAATGATGCTCTTTTGTAACTGATTTATCGAATGACCCTCGTATTTATTTGGCTTACTGCATGGGGGTTTGAATTCTTGATGTACTTTCATATAATTTCACATTAGCACATGAAGCTGTGTTGAGGATAATGTAATTCTGCTCTGCTGCTTGTAGCTTGACTATGTACTAAGCAGTAACTGATGCTGCATGGCTTGCACATGGTGGCTGGAGGTCTTTGAAAGTTATTATCATCATTATTTCTACGTTACAGTGATATGAAATCTTTGCAGTCAATACATAACTCCTCATTCTTCAGATTCATCTTACGAAATTGCTGGATAGTCTAATTACTGTCACTTATTTAGTACTGCTAATTTCCTCCTCTCGACAGTTTTATATGGTGCGCCAGTGGTTCACCAATCAATGACTTATTGGATGTTCTCTGCAAGTCAGACAAAGACACCATGAGACGTTGGGCAGAACACTACGAAGGTGCTTTGAACCATGTCACCATGTCAGGAGCTCGATGATGCTGCGAATACCACACTGTTAGACGCTAGCATCCCAGTTGATGCTCCCAGTCTAGATGAAGCCAAGACATGGCACAGTGACCAGCTTTCGCAGGAGTGGAGACGTGCCAGTGGTTGACCACTTACCACCTGGATCCACCAGATCTGCCGTGACACGGGTGTTACGGCGACTGAGGCCCTGGACAGATTGTTCTGGCAAACGATCGCAAAGGCTGGAGGCTTTGGCTGTTCGCTTTGCATCGCATGATGATGATGATGACGATGAGAGATATTAAGTATTCCAGCATCACATGGTAAAAGGTTTTTGGAATAGGTTTTAGGTTTTCCAAAAAGTTCTAGAATAGTTTTCAATTATTTCCCTGAAAACTGTGGCCACTTTGCTTGCAATGTCTTGACTGTGTTTCCAGTATGCTGCCAGCATATTCTTCCTGTTCACTTCATAAACAGCTTTCTGCAGAACTTGGCCAGACTCTATCGAATCAACCCGGCTCAGTCTGGCCACCAAAGCCTGCATCCAGCTGTGAACTGATGGACAAAGAGAAATGTTGTCGGCTTAACTCATCAGCAGTCTCTCTGCATGATGTGAATGGAGGATCCATGCTGATGAACAATGCTAGTGATAGTAGCCCGAGCAGAAGACCTGATAAACATTCACAGAACTGTTATGTTATCAGTGATGAGAACAGTTCGCTGAAACCATCGTTCGACTCACCTACCAAACTGGCCACTTCTCAGCTGTATGTTTCTGTACAACTATCTGTACTTAATTCTAAGATTTATTCATTATGTTGCACACTGTTGTGTCATCAAGTTAATAGCACTTTTATCAGCACTATTTATTGTACTGTGTAGTTATAGCAAATCTCATCAGATTCCGTGCTATCTGTTACCCTGGTGTCAATTATCTGTATAATTATCAGTCAGTTACTCAGGGTTGGTTGTCTTGATAGCAGAGCTTCTTCAAGGTTTAGTTGATTATGTTTGGATATAATGTTCCAGAGAGCCGGGTTTTGAGACGGTAATAGGTCATAAGTTACTGAGATGCCATCTCCTGAGGCAGCCTTGTATAATGCAATCAGTGCAAAGGCTATAGTACTGCATAGCTGAGTAACCCATGTGTGAGATTGATTGGCTTAACTGGCACGGTTTTGAAATGTTCGTGAATTTGCCGGGTCCACTGTATCGGAGACAAACTGTTGATCTGTCACCTTATCCTGAAAGTTGCTGTATAATTTTGCTTTGCTTCACATGCTATTAAAGGCTGCTTAATCTGTACGATTGCTTGACACTGTTTAATGCTATGAATGTTAGTCTGTATAGCCACTGACTGACAGTTTTAGCTGTATGCATAATCGTTCAGTTGTGCTGCAGAATTTCGATAGTACTAACTGCTAACTTTGTGCACCGGTTATATGACATGTTGGGCGTTCCAACTAATAAGGAGATGTGTATGTGTTACAGATTTTCACAACCACAAATTTGGGGATTTATTGAATCAAGTGTTGTTATGGAATATACGTTTACAGTGCTAACCACCATTGAGACTAATGCTTTTACTGGTTGTCCGTTTTTGTTTGTTTTATCTGTTCTTGTTGGTGTAACAACTGAATATTTTTTATTCGTTCTGTGGGACGTTTAAACTACCTTGCTCACAAAATCACTCATTTGCTGTGACTAGCATTAGCATACTGCGGATGTTATTGCCATTATTTTGCATTTTTGATATTTGAGTAATTTGCGTCTTTGGCCAATGTAGAAGGTTTATGTTTACTTCAGTAAAACCATTAGCATTATATTGAATTAGTTGATGTAGACATCATTGATTTGCAGTTTGTCATTATGTTTGTTTAGGAGAAGCAAAATTTGTCGACCGAGACTGCGAGCAGCTCGAGTAAGCAAATGTCTCCATGTACACTTTTTCGCCACTTCTGAAGCAGCATTTATCTGTGGTGTGCTGAACAAAGTGACTTTGAAATTTATCTACAAGACTGGATAAAACAGACACTTGCTGATAGCACCTCACTACATTCGTGACAACTGTTAGCTGAATAACTAAACATTCTGTTGAACAGCAGCCACTACTAGTTTTGATCAAAAATAGTGATTAGTTATTCATTTATTTTTTGATAAGTCATCTGTGACAATTTTTTTAGCATTACCTTCCTTAGTTAAAGTAGCATTCATGATAGAATTATTAGTGAACACATTAAGATGATGCTGTGTGAGCAGCTGAAGACGATGCAGTCGCTGTCGCTGGGAATTGTCGGTAGTAAAGTCTCGTCGCTTGGATCACGCAAAAACAGAAGCAAACCTCCAAGCATCAGCTCACAGTTCAATGTAAACATTTTGTGCATGTGTACACACTGATTGTGCTATATATGACCACGTGATGGTCAAGTTTGAAATCTTTCATGAATTTTCATAAAGTGAACCATTTGCTGAATGAATTTCTGTAAGGGTTGTTTTCGTAATTTTCTTATGGGCAGTGATCACAAACCAAATAAATAAGTAGACTGTTTACTCACCGTTCGCCTAACGCAACGAGTTGAAGCCAGTTTCATTAAATATTCATCGTGCATATTTCAAGTGGTATGATCCACCACCTATAGTTGCATTTTTGATGCCTAACGCGTTAGTGTTAGTTCATTATAAGTATATTATAAATACGTCCAAG
>Ga0209671_1001251_pt1 | contig 20678 bp, 20 predicted proteins | sample WorMetHERISLAND2_2_FD_187401 | JGI IMG/M metagenome (GOLD analysis project Ga0209671, IMG submission 187401) | Marine gutless worms symbiont microbial communities from Max Planck institute for Marine Microbiology, Germany - Olavius geniculatus... | ecosystem: Host-associated > Annelida >... | reverse complement strand
AGTTTCAATAGTGTAACTGATTTACCAGAAGTCCTTTACGATGCATGACGTGATTGCAGATTCTCCATAGCGACGTTAGTTTACATTGACAACAACGGACTAAATATTTATGACAGGTCGCTGGAGCGACTAGAGTTAGTTCGGACGTAGGCGTCTGACTAGTGCCACGTCATCCTTATGCATACCGACTTAGCACTATATCCGACATAATTTGATTTTAGTTTGGAAGTAAAGTTACGACGTTGTTATGCATATGGCCCCAGATGACAAGCAAGATGGCAGTCGTTTTAACAATTGTACTTGGCGTAACACAGTTTTTTTACCAGGTTACCAATTCTGGTAAAAGAGAGTCACAACCCTTCCGTGAGGAGCCAGAAACACTCGTCTTTATTTTAGTCAGCACTTTGACAATTTTTTCTACACTCAGCACTGCTGGCATGTTCACAGCCACTACTGATCTGGCGTCTTCAACTCATTAAAGTTTGACCTTACATTGAAGAAAGAAAAGAGTGATTGTAAAGATGATCTGTTTGCTATGGCAGTAGGGTAGTCTTGTAGTAACTTGGCATCATTGTATACAGAGGCTGATGATACTGTGTATATAGGGTGCAGTGAAGTATGCTGACAGTATGTTACCAGTATGAATGAGATGGATCTCAACCTGGCGCTCAGAGAATGTGAGTCAGTCTATCCATCTTTCTATCACTTGTCTGCTGACATGCTAACATATGTTGAGAAGCAGTGCATAGACTGTCAGATGGTAACTGGTATTGGCTGGAAATCAGCTGATTCGCTAATAATCATTAGCCTGTTGGACAATTCGCATACTTGGCATTGGCCAACTACTGGCTGATTTTGTATTGTTTTACTCTTACTGCACTAAGCAGAGTGCAGTGCAGTTCAAAATATTAATTATGCACAGTGATACGTTCAGATCGGCGATCTGAGCACTCAGATCGGCAAGGTCTGTTAACTACAGACAACAAACTCAGCTGAAGATCACTCACTTCAGATTTGCTGTCGAATGTTTAACATTCCAGCTGTCTCCTGTCCAAAGATGCCTCAGCTGGGGCCCTGCCTACTAACCATCCAGATGCTAACATGTATACTCTGGCTGTGGTAGATGCCGAGGAACAAGGACAGCCAGTTGTCCATGCTGTACTAGCTAATTTTTTTGTTTTAGCGTTATTTAACTTATTTGGATACATTGTGTATAGGGTTGTTAAACGAAGTTCGGATTTGCGAACTTCGAATTTCAAGTTCGAATTCATATTCGTTTTTCATCCCTTTGATATTCAAATCCAAGCATCACTAATTAGACGCAGACGGTTTTGCCTTGAAAGTGGAGTGCTGTTACTTCAGCGGTGCACTGTGTGACGATTTCTTTGTTCTCTGCCGGCCATCAATTCAAGGGATGGCCACCCGTGTTTGCTTACCTCTCCCCTCCCCGCCCCTGGCGTGTGTTGTATACTGATGCAAGCTATCAAAGTGACAAATCTTGGTGGCCCAGACACAGAGCAGACATCAATCAACGGCAATAGAGCGCGACATGGCTTGACGTCCTGGCTGATTGCACTGTTGATAGACTGCTTCCCGGCGTGTGGCGTGCATGCTGTGACTTTCATCTCGCCCACAGTGCAGACATCAAACGCAAATTGCTTAAGCTTCTCCACAAATACATAAACGAAGTTCATTAATCCGAATTTTAGAGGTCGAAATTCGAATTTGAAAAAAAACGAATTTAACATCCCTACTCTCGTCCATCCGTCTGTCTGTCTGTTCGTAACGGATGTATTGTGAATAAGCACTGGGTCATAAAGAGGAAAACTTTTTTCACAGATAATTAGTTTTGTGTCAATGCTCTCTGCGTACAAAATTTCGGGGATGCCATGCAAGGGAAACATTTTCAAATTTGGGGTTGAATAGACGGTGCTAGGAAAATGTGCACTTTCACAGAAAACTAGCCATATCTCGCCCATTCAGATAAGATAAAAATCATCAAACTTGGATGACCTTAGAGGTCAGTACTGCAATTCACAGGAACAGTATATACAAGGTGTAGTGTGTCTTCTCTAGCAACAGCTAGGCTTCCTTCTTATTATTATATCCTGTTGAAACTCTAGCTATATACGTCTATAGCGAGTGACACAAAATTGGAGCTTTTTACGCTGAACTATAAGCACTACGTAAGGACAAGGGGTTCAGTAATTATCAGTGTTAGCGAACGAAAGTTGTCGGGTACGAAAGTTCCATGAATCATAAGTTCTTTGCATATGCCTAATGAGTGACAATCGTGCACAGTGCGGATTATGCTAAGTCGTTAGCGGCATAATGCAATTAACACAGTTCTCTTTAAAAGATAAAATTATTTCTCTCTCTACTCCAACGCTGCAAATTTACTTTTTTGCAAACAAAATAAACACTCACTATTACAATCATCCGCCATTTTTCTCTTTCCGTAACCGGCTGGAAAATAAGTAAATTTAGTAAAACGTCCTGCGATAGGCAGCTGGTCAGACTGATGACATGAGTTGAACTCGAATCGCCGGTTAATCGCTGACACTTGACAATGTGCACAGAAAAGAAAATGCAGTACAACTTTCGAAGATTCTGCACACAGCATTGAAATATCGAATTTGTAACAATAATCTTTATTTGTAACCGCGACTTCAACTAGCCTACCCTTCTTTAGCTCTTCTCCTGTATCTTATTAAATACTGTGTTATTGTGTGTGTTACTGTGTTAGGCCTAAATGTGGGCTGGACACACCGCGGCAGTGCTGAATACAGAAAAAAAAACAAAATTGCCAAATGCAGAACTGACAACTGAGTGCTGATTAAAATAGCGGTAAGTGTCTCTGGTGGCTCTTCATGAAAGAGTGGCGACTCACTTTTTTCTAAATTGGTGGAGAAATTAAACATGTTGCATGTTATCGGCTTATCGTGATATCAAATTGATGAATTGCTTACTGTAGGCCTATAGCTTGTTCGTTCACTTGTTTTTGTTTGTAATCATGTTTTAAAAAATAAGCTAAAAATGACACTTGACAAAAATCGCGTACGTTGTCCTACAACAAGAAGCCCACATAGGGCTAACGCTATACGGTGGGACCGGCCGTACCCGTCTAGCCTATGTCCGAAAGCCAGCGTTCGACTTCCGATAGCTGAGAGAAAGCGATTTCCCAGAGGTGACTACAATTCTATCTACGCTATGCTATAGGGCTGCTACCAAACGCTACAATCAACGCTAGAATACGGTATAGCCTACGCAGTACGCACGTAGATGACGTATGGATGCAGGCAAAAACTTTGCGTTAAAAATTGCGGCCAAACCGCTGCAGATAGAGACATGGTTACTATTGACAGTTTATAGAAACCCGTCATCGCCATAACCAACAGTATCATCGACGACTCTTACTAGGCCTACATACCTACCGTTAACCAGAAATTATACATGCGTTATGGGGTGTTTACACGATCTAGCAAACGTCCAGCAAACTTCCAGCAAATGTATTCAGAATGCACGTGCTAATGCTGGACGTTTGCTGGATCGTGTAAACACCTTATTACAGAGACGCAGACAGACAGACAACACCATCGGTGCGACCGTAAGTACGGTCGGCCAAAAACTAGTAGCTACTCGAAGTTTCGAACTAGGAGCCGCCGCGTGCTGTTTGCAGTTTTACCGCATATCTTCAACAGATCGTATGGGCTGAGGCGCGTTTTTATAGCCAGCTTTTACAGAGTGGATCAAAAATGGCACCATTTTATTTGCCTTAACTTCATCAAATGTTAATCGATTTTTAAAAAAATTACTGTCAAAAATCAATAGAAGATTTTGTAGACTTGCAGATAAATAAAGACTTGCTGCTTATACCGTAACAGGCATTGCTGACGAGCTTTTTATAAGCCTAATACGAGACTATCGTCGTCACGAAACCGACAAATGTATGCGTAAAAACAATCTACGTAACAACAACTACGTCAACTGATCAATTTCATACATTACATAGACGTGAAATACACGGCCCATCGCTCACAAGCATTATTACATGCATATGTCATTTATACAGCACAACGCGACTAGGCTAGATATAGGCCTATAGCTATATCGTTAACAGTCACAACGGTGATATACTGTACAGTGTACAGTACGCGAATTGCCACGTAGCTACACGATGTATTAGCAAAAGAGAAGTAAGCTTATAGCATGTTGCTAAAATTGCTACAAAATGTCAGAGATGCACGTGAATTGTCTAAACTAATTTGCATGCAAGCTTTGTTACGTAAAAAACTGTGCGGACAAAAAATTCGCGAACTGTTCAAGTGGCGATCTATGAATTTGTTAATGGTGCAATAGAAACGAGAAAAAAGCTCTGACGGCACAAAACTCCACAGACAATAATGCCGTGATGCAGCCATAGCTTGCTTAATATACACCGTGTCCAGAAAAAAGCCTACGGTATTTTCGACATAACTTTGAGAAACTTAAACATATTTTCATAATTTTTGGCAAGAATCGTCCTGAATGTTCACTTGATTAAACTGTTGAGATATTTTCTTTTTATACTGCCATGTCACTACGTAGAGCTGACGTAATTATGACGTCATCGAAAATGCCGTTTTTATTGCATCCGAGGTGAAAAACGCTAATAGTGTTTTGGTTAATAACTTTACCAAATGTGAACGTATGTTTATAATTTTTGGTAGGCAACATTGAAAAAGTAACGCGCAACTGACAGTGTACTGATAGTCTACTTTGTCCGAATACTGACGCCACTTTACCGCGTAAAATAAAACACTCTTCGTATTTTTACTTTACTCCATACCAAAATAAACAGAAATGCAGAAAAAATAGTTTTTTTTGCTTGTGGCTGCCTTAGTTGTCATCAATAGTGACAAAACTTGCTATTAACCGAGTTTGAGTCAACAACTTTTTTTACAAATGTACACTACCGCGACGGTAAAGCATGCTGCAGAAATGACGCTGCTCGCTGATAACGGCTGCTGCACAACGACGTTCCCGCAGTGCACGCGATGACCTCGCTTAACATGGCGAAAATCAAGATTAGGTTAAAAAAAATTGATAAAAAATAACTTTTTATGCCAACAATGTCTCGAGCTTTTTGTTGCAATTTTCTTTCAGTAGTTTTCTTGTTTTCATATTGCAGAGGCTCATTTAGACGTTATTTTTTCCGCGAAAGTGGCATTTTCCATGACGTCATGATTACATTGGCTATATTCAGTAAAAAGTAAATTTTGAAAACAAGTTTTAGATGTTTCCAGTAAAGCGTATCATTATGATAATGTGTGCAAAAAACTATAAAAGTAAATTTACATTTGTTGAAGTTATTCAAGAAAAAGTACAGGCTCTTTTTCTGGACACGGTGTATGTAACGGGACACTATGCAGTAGGCTATGAATTATTTTACATATAGGCCTATGCTCAATGGCCGATGACTGTGAGCCAGCGAAGCAAAGTGGCTTATAATACAACAGTAATTGCCTGTCACATGACGAGAATCAGGATTCAATAAATTTAGATCCGGTCCCAAACCGTTCGTAACCAAAATCTGACTGGTTTGTCCATGGGCCTCTCTCTGCCTTTCTGTAAAATTTCATCAAAATCCTATCATAACTTCTCGAGCTATTCAGTCGACTCAGTGGAGCGAGTCACCAAAAGATGCTGTTTTATCGTCGCGTCGCACGCGAAAGGCCCAGATGCAGCACGAGAGACAATATATTCTTGCATATAATCATTGAATTTATACTTCGGCGACTTAAAGTTACGCATAGTGAGAAATCAGCCTGGTGGCTTTTTGTCCAGGGTTCGTATCTAAGGTCCCTGCGCTGTCCTACTGCAGTGATCCGTAGGGTGGAGGAGACGCCATCTGTCCGGACAAGATAAACAAGACGAACAGACAATGTCACATAACACTGTCACACAACCTGTGCCTTCTACGGCGAAGCTAATAACGACGTTCTATAGCAGTTTATGTACACAAATAGCTATACATATGTGTGAAAGTTGCGCCAATAAGTGTATACAGCAAAACACTTGTCACAACACGCGCACGCATAACCACAATATTAACAGGTACAAACGATGCAAGGTCTAAAATACTTAGGACACAAAAACATTAATTCGACAGTAACTGCTAACAAAAACGTTACTGATCAAAATGTGTTAATCATTGTGAAATATGCATGCTGACATTATCGTGAAAATGTGAAGTGTTCGCCATACAGTAACATATTTTGCTAGAAAACGGAATCGTTAAAAACTACGCGAAGAAAAAAACAGTGAGCTTCGACGAATGTTTCAAAAATGTGCCGTGAGCAGAAAGACCATATTGCTAACGTGAAAGCGGCCTACAATCTACAACGATTCAACTACGTACGAGAATATTCGAACTTCATACATCGCCAAATACTCTTCTGTATGTACATAACAACAGAGCGTCGAAAACAGCAAAAAAACGTCACTGGAGTGAGACAAATCAACGTGAACTCAGCCATTCAACAAAGGTCTAGAGCCTACAAGTACAAGAGTCTCTGCACGGATCTAAAATAGACGACGAAAAGCGACTTGAATAATAAAAAAACAACGTGCCACAATGTCGCAACAATATTAACAACAACAACAACGACGACCGTGTGAAATCTTTTACCATCTAGCACCTAGCGGTCTCCATTTAATAAGTGATCAAAATTGACGTCCCACAAAAGTGAAACAGCGAGTCTTTGTGAGTTAACAGCCTATTTTAATCTCCGATTATTTACGACGGTGCTGGATTTAAACAGAGTACATTTATCTGAAACACTTACTTAAATTCTTTGCTAAACTGCAGAGCGTATCGAGATGATGAGCTGTTGCTAAGGGTGTACGGACAAAAGGCCACCAGGCTGGTTTTTCACTAAAGTTCTTCGTTCAAATAAAGCACACATTCTTTTGGAAATAACTCAAGTTGCCACACTATGACATTGTAGATCTACTGCGAAATAAATTGACAATTTTTGTTACCGTAATTTATAGCGTCTTTTTGCTTTATTTTTCTGTACTCAGTCGAGCCAGTCATAGAAAGATGCTGCTTTAAGTTTGTAAGCGAAAAGCCCGGACACAGCTCGAGAGACAATGTTCTTGCATATAAGTCACTGAACTCAGACATTGGCGACTTGAGTTACGCATAGTGAAGAATCAGCCTGGTGGCTTTTGGTCCGGGGTTCGCGGCTAAAGTGTTTGCGTTATTCTACTGCAGTGATCCGTAGGGTGGTGGCGACGACATCTGTCCAGACCCGGATCGAGACCCGTTCCAGTCCGGGACACCACCACCACTACCGTATCCGTAGCCGTGTCCGCCGGTGAAGTCGACGTTGCCGGCGGGCGCGATGGCTCCGTAAGAGTCGACGGCTGGGGCAGCGGGTGGCGGCGGTAGAGGCGGAGCGGCGACCGCGGCGTCCAGACCGTTGGCGATGCTTCCGCGAGATGTCGACCTCTTCGTACTGATGCGGAACGTCTCGAACTTGGTGGCTCCATTCATCTCGTCGACGGTCGATGATCCCTGGCGCAGATACTGCAGCACGGGGATGGCGCCGAACACGAGCGTAGCGACAATGTAAACGCAGCCGACGACGATAAACACATCCGTGTATGATCCGTTGATGTCGTATATCGCACCTGCCGTCGTCATAGCAAGTTTCTGTAGTTTTTTTTTTGGATTTTTATCGCTTGCTGTGCATTTACATTTGCTTTATGCAATAAAAAATTACTCGATGTAAAATTTTATTACAACTGTAGCTTTTTTGCTAAAGCGACTGTTTTTTTATATTATATAGACAATAGTGATGTGCCAATGACATCAACAGCAAGCATCCGTATACATAGCTGTTTGTAGTAGTATTTAAAAAACAATTCTTTAAAATTCATTTTTTGCTTGTGCTTCATACTTCTAAGCCAAATTTTGTATATTTTTTTTCAATTTTTTTCGCAAAATACTGGACAGTAACTTACACTAATGGTAGTTTTGGTTTACGCACTCTAAGTAAGTAAGTAAATGATTTATAAAGCGCCAAAGTCTCAGAAAGAATCAGGGCGCAAAGAAAGAATCAGGGCGCAATTCTTCTACAAATCAACTGATCTAAGATTGGCAATCCACTTAGCAACGAAAATGCTGTTGCTGTATGCAACGCAAATGTGGAATTTGTAGAGTCCTTCGTCTACCTAGGAAGCGCACAGCACAGAAATGTAAGCAGTGACACAGAAATCCGGAGACGAATCGGCATAGCTCGCGACTGTATAACACAACTTTACAGCCATATTTGGAAGTCATCAATCTCCCTCAGCACAAAGGTTCGTCTCTACATGGTTTACATACTGCCCGTCATACAGTACTGTTGCGACACCTGGACAGTGACCAAGCAACTCTCAGATGCCTTTGACATGTGGTGGCAGAGGAGAATACTTCGCATTCCATACACACGCCATGTCACAAATGCCGAAATGAGAAGTACCACAGGGTGCTCCGCTGCCTCCAAGTTGGTGCGCATGAGAAGGCTTGAACTATTCGGCCACCTGGCTAGAAGATCATATGAGGAAGACCACCACAGGGTCGTGGTAGCTGCAATGAGCAACCCGCCTGCAATATGGAGAAGACCGAGAGGACGTCCTCGTGATACATGGTTGAAGACCGTGTCCCGGGACGTCCCCACCTCAGCACCGGCGTTCACTCGGCCTGGCGTCTCGCTGCAGATCGCCGGCAGTGGAGTCAAGTCGTCGACACCGCTATGCTCCAATAGGAGTCTGCCAACAAAGAGGAGGAGTATTAGTTTAACACAGTTATTGGTGACATTCTAGGGAGCCACTTTTATTGGGACACAGTGTAGATTAAACTGACCGCTTGCCTGCCAGTTCTTCAATGCATATTATGCATTATATCACAAAAAAACAGCATAAAAACATAGTGTTTGATAAACCAACAGAACCCCATTTTCTTCCACGACAGAGAGCAGCAAATAGATGTATAAAATCAAATGATGTATAATGACGAGTCAGTGTGATAGCTGCAGAGTGCAGATGAAAAAATCTAAGAGTAAGTAAGTAAATAAATTTATGCGCTGCAGGGCACACATCCTATTCACATTACTGTCATTTTTTTGTCGTGTACGTCGCCAGCATGCTGTGTAAGCCTACGCTGAACATCTCTATATGCAGTGTGTGTGTGCACGTTGTTCTGCAAGCCGCTTATTGTTTTCTTGCGTGACGTCACTGCGTTTCGTTCATGCAGTTAATTACATGCCATGCCGTTCCGTCTGCAGACTCTGCAACCGAGCGCTGTAACCACGACTAAACTCAAACAGAGGGGGGCATTAGCTCGGTCGCGCTCTCTGACAACTGCAGTGTACGCATTACGACTTAGCCACACTGCATAAATTCAGCAATCGCATCATACGTTTTGACAAACAGCAGTGCGATTCTATGCTGCTAGGAGAACGTCGCTATCATCAATCATCTCCACTTTTTACGCGCGAAAGCAGCTACTGCTTTAGCACGTTTTAGCCATCACAATTCTGTCTGTTCGTCTGTCCGTCTGTCACACGGGTGAATCAGTCAAAAATGGTGCAAACTAGGATCGCCAAATCTTCACTATCGGCTGCCTGAAAAACTTTAGTTTAAGGAACCGTAAAGCTTTTCCATAAATTCGAAGGGGGCCACCCCGAACTAAGGCGCTAAATGAGAGGAAGGTGGAAAAAAATTGCGATTTTCAGCCAATAAGTCGCTGTATCTCAGTAACGGTTCGAGATAGGGTTTAGGTTACTATGATTCATTAATAGGAAGTCGTACACTGGCTCTCGATTGGTGCCGAATTCAATAAACTTAAATGACCATGAACTCCAAAATAGGGGTTTATAGATTTTTTGGCGATTTCGGGCTGCGACACAAATTTCAAGAGCGAATTGCGCCGAAATCAATAATGAGATAGACATGAAGAAGCTGCACAAAAAATTTTCAGCAATGAACGTAGATTTCGATGGTCCAAGTATCGATTTTTTAGGTTCAAGGAAACCTGTGCACGAAGACATCAAAGAGCGGTAGCCTTGCAAAAGTCGTTATTTTACCGTTGTTGGCCAGTCTTTCGTGAAAACGGTTGCATATAGGCATGGACATACTGCCTATCACAACAAACACTAGTAGCAAGCTTTTCAATCGTATCAACATCGATGACTTTAAAAGACCCTGAACTTCCAAAATAAAGGGTTGATATTGATTTTTGTGATCTTCGGCTGCAGCGCACACTTCACAAATGAACTGCGACGAAATGGCTGGAGATAGACTGATGGTTTGCGAACAGAAACTGCTATAGGCTTTCGCGCGTCTCGTAAGCATTAGCTCAAATTTCTTGTTTATGTTTGCTCGAAAAAACAACATAGTAGGTTACATTTGATAAGCAGTACAATGGGACAGTTATAGGCATCGGCAGTGCTCTAACAGAAGTTCGCTATAACAGTGACAATATCGACTAGTTAATTTTGTAAATTAAAGAAGCGCCTGTTAAACAAACGTCTAAGAGGCGCCTGTTAAAATTTAAAAAAAACGTGATTTAAGTTACAATCTTAACACGTAGCCTACAACTTATTACAAAATTTTTATCGAAAACTATAAACTGGAATCTTTGGGGACATAATTCACACAGTCATCGCCGAGACGCGAAAACATTTGACGGAGTTGACTGAAAATAACGGACATGAAAAAGATTGATCGCTGTCAAAATTGCAAGACACGAAATTGCAAGATAAAAGACATACACAAATTACATTACAATGCAGTGTACAGTTTTGTAAAAAAAAACCGTAAAACTCAAGTCAGAACAGCAAGTTAAGTTTATATTATTACAGAATAACAGGAAATGTTTGATTGGCAATAACTAGTGTAAGTTCATAGTTTGTATTCGGTTAAATTGTAAGATGCAAACCACAAATCACGCACGTCATATATCAAACAGGCTTTCGTGTCCTGCATTTTTATGTTCGTATTTTTGCGTTTGATGAAACAGAGAATGATGATGATGCACAAACCGGAGAAGAACGGTCCGAGGAGAATGCCGATGCCTGACCACAGATTAGTGCAAGCCCAAGCGACGTCGATCGGCAGCTGAGTCACTTCGCCTGACGCCGCGTACGTGTAAACGATGTTCAAGCCTAGAAAGCCGCCCATACCTATACACCGCATGCCACACAGGAATTAAGAAACATTGAAGCGAAATGTTGTCTCAGCAGCAGCTTGCGCATTGTGTAAATTACTGATCGGCGCAAAAAGTTAAGACTAAAAGTTATGATGCACACACGAAACTTTATTAACCAGTCTGGCACTAGATTTTGTCAGAATACAAACATACGACTGAGTGTAAAAGACAGAAAAACTAATATGCATCTTGCTTTTGTTTTCATTATCCCATATAAATTTTATTAAACTATTATAAACTTATAATACAAAGAAATAAACGGTAAAAACGTGTTTTCATCGCTCATCAAGAAAACCCATTTCGGAACTAAAGAGCGTCACCTGCCATATAGGATCACGCAGTGTCACCTACCACTCGACAGGTTTACGCGTTCTGCCTTACCCCCAGCCAAGCAGGTTTTGCGGATGAAAAATTGAGTTGACCTTAAGAAAAATAATTGCTGAATATGCCTAGAGCAAAGGCTTTTTATCAGTCAGCGAAATTACTCGAAACGTTTTACGAATAAAGTTTTCATGAAAATTTTAAAACACAGATGTAGCAGTTGTTTGACCCGCGTGTATGCAGTGAAATTAACCTCCCTGAAAAATCCAATCTATTACGAGATATCAAAATATCAGTTAATATCCAGTGACGATGATGACAGTGATGATGGTGGTATTGTAATAAAATGATGAAGAAGATTCAGCGAAGGAAGGAACGTTATACCAATAGCGACGGCAAGTATCATGACGTAGGTGATATCAACGAGCGGCCAGATGATACAGATGACGGCCAGACAACTCGACGAAACGATGTTGACGTAAACCAGTCGGTCCTTGAGATAGTCGCCGAGAAATAAAGTTGGAACGAGACGCCAACATCGACAGAGTTGTATGAAATAGACTTAACAGTGACAGAGAGACAGTGACTATTGAGATAGTCGCCAAGGAATGAGGCGACGATGTACGTGACGCATTCTGCCATGCTGAGCAGTGTCAACGCCACGGAACTTTGCTGCAGTGCAAAGTGCTTCAGCTCCATATAGTAGCCCTGGTGTATCAGACACAAGCAACGACTGCGATAACAACACTTAGATCCTCGCCGACGTGTACGTTTTATCAGCGTCTACAGTATATTATTCGAGTGTAAAGAGACATAATGATCTGTATGCCGTCATGAAACGTGTTTATTTCAAGCATGACTGTGGTCGACGGTGAGTTCTGCGTGAGACGTGCGTGTGATAAACAGACGCGAGACTCGTTTCAATCGTCACGCGTGACTGGAGTGAGATTATGGGCGATTATAATATTCCAGTCACTGCGGTGAGATTGCAATATTGCAAGATTGCAATATGTAAATATGTACCGGTTTCAACACTTTCTACAGTAAATTGCGCGAGTGCAGGAAGGCATAAATTCGCATAATACGCAGTAAACCGTGTTGAAACGTAGCCTACTTATTTTGTGACCGTGGTGGACTGGACGCGCGTGTGATATACAAACGCTGTCACGTTTGAGTAAAGTGAGATTATAAGCACTTGTAACACCCCAGACACTATACTAAGAGATAACAGGACCAAGTAAATCATGAAGTAAACACAGTATAACCACGAGCTGCAGCAAAACGATATCAGTAACAAATTAAACTGACACTGGACGGCATCGCTGGCAGTTTTCGCTGCCAACATGATATTTCTTGAAGAACTTTAAATGAGAATCCCTGGCTAACATAATGTGATACAACTCGGGCGGTGTATATGTGGACAACGTACAAGGTTGACGAAGGGCATGTAGAAGCCGAGGTAGCTGAACAGGTTGCCGACGTTCCAGAGCACGATCTCGGGGCGCTGCCGGACGTCGGCCAGCGTGCAGTAGCGGCGCACCGTCGCACTGCTTGTGGGACCTGACCCGGTCGACCGGACGCCGTCATCGTCGTCGTAGTCCGACTCGCCGTCATACCGCCCTCCTCCACCCCTGTTCTCCAGCTGACTGGCGGTGGCATCCTGGCGCGCCGAGAAGTTCCAGCAGCACAGGACCCCGGTGACAAGCACCAGGCAGGCCGAGCAGCGAAAGGCGATGCGGAAGTTGAAGTTCGCCAGCAACCACGCGTTGATCGGGTTAAACAGAAGACTTCCTGGCGCACAGCGACAGACAGTTTCAGGGTTTGGACAGTAAGCAAGTTTAGTGCAAACATCTATCCGTCCACTAAAAATGCGTGTAGTTATCGTGACCATAATGCTAATTCGTCTCCGTCCATTGCACCAGAGACATGTGTATATGCGTTATACAAATGTATGTTTGATTGTTTAAAATTCGATATGGTGTGTAAGTAGCTTTGCATAAGATATTAATACAATCCAGTGTGCTGACTTGAGTGCTATGTAAATCACCATTCATTTACTTACTTAATTTTTATTTCCAAAAATCAATGAAAAAAAAGGTCTTTAATATCTTTAAAACATTTTCCGATTTTGTTCGTTAAGTTATACAAACGCGGTTAGTTAAGGTTCAAAAAAGATTCCAGGGCGATTAGCCTTAGTAGTTGTAGTGAGTTAAATCCGTCCACGGTCGTGCACGCGGAAATCCAGGAAGGGGTCACTGCTCACTGCCATTTCGTACAGGAGTCAAACCACCTATCACCGACAAATACAACTCCAGCAAACATGTTTTCCCAGCTGATGATGTACTGTTTACACCAAAGCTCTATAAATAGTAACAACCCATAAATGTTTGAACTGGTTTGGCAGGCTGCCACTGACCTATAGGGTACCCGCAGAGCAGAATGCTGGTGGCGAGGACGTGGTACTTGTGGTCCTTCTGGAAGTAGTCGCCGATGACGAGCGACGACGCCATGTAGATCAGACTGGAGCCGAAGCCGTACATGATGCTGTGGGTTAGGAACAGCCACTCGGGCGTCTGTACGAACGACGAGCCCAGGCAACTGATGGTCAGCACGCCGGTGCCCAGCAGACCACTGACGCGGAAACCGCGATGACCGAACATCCGGATGAACCCGACCGACAGCGGAGCGCACGACAGCGAGATGCAGAACGAAAGCGTCCCGATCCAGTCTGAACACATGCAACACGACCCAGAACATTTTCCTACTGCCAAGCCTGCCCTGGTTGCGTATGCATGCAAAATAAAAATAATCCGCAAATCTGGAAAAGTTTTAAGGAAAAGTTTTAGCAGTATCGAACATAATGCGAAATAAAAGTGTTGTGCACACTTGCAGGTTTTTTTTCAGCAAGATCAAAAACATTTTGAAGACAGATCGTGCTTACGTGCAAAATGACATAATACGTGCAACATTTGTATTTCAGAAATCCATATGTAACTATTAAGCCTGTACAACCTAATGTACGAAAAAAACAGCGTCAGTAAACGACAAAGTGACGAGAGTCTAAATCGACAGTAACTACAGAGACAAATTCTGAAGTAGATTGGCACAATAAAAAAAACTTGCTGCGTAAAACTTGTGCAAATAACGATATTACAAGTTTTGCATTTATCGAGATTGTCTATACATACAGTTGTTCATAATCAATCACAGCCAGAAAAAGTAATTTATTACGATTTTGAGTTACTTGGTTAAACGGATGCTGCTTTTTTCTGCACTGAGTAGTAATTGCAATTTGGAGTAATTAGAACTAAAATAGCTTTTATGATCAAGACAACAGCACAACACCGCAACACTTATATGAAACACGAATTAAATCAGGAAAATGTTTAAACTCCAATTTTATCTGCTCATTTTTGCAAACACAATTCTTTTTTCCTAATTAGCCTATTGATTTTACTTTAGACACTTGTTTTCAGCAACACGTGGATGCAGTTAAATATTCGAATGGTGCCGTCTCAGACTCTCGGTTTTAAGCGACAAAGAAAGAATCAGTTATGACGATGCAAAATCCCTTCGCGCCCGTGGCTCGATGGTGCAAAATCCGCGAATCTAATCCACAACAAACATTGCGGAGGATAAGTAGTGTACAGTAGGCTGCGGGCGGTTTGGCATGGGCCTGGGTGGGCCATAATCCACGACGAAATGCTCAAGCACGCATGTTACGTCGTCGGGGACTGCGAAGAAGACAGCCGCTGGACACGGGGAAGGGACGCCAAGCCGACACAGCTTAGCATCGCGTCAATGTAATGCCGAAATAATTTCGCGTTAGCCTGCGAGGAAGAAGTGATTGAGTGTGGGCACCGGCCGGTGTCACATTAAAATGTCTCCTCCATGAAAATACCGCCCGGACTCACGGAATTGATATGTCTAACCTTATTAAAATATTGCCGGCCCCATTTAAAGTCTCTCCCCATTATAGGATCGCACCCCTAGAAAAATCTCCCCCAGCGGTCGCAGGGCGGGGCAGATTTTTGTCGGTAAATTGTCGGCCGGGGGAAACTTTTCTGGGGGGGGCGATCCTATAATAGGGCACCGGCACGCGCGGTCTGTTGTCCCGTGCACTGCGGAGCGTTCTTAAGTGAAGATTTAACGCTGGACGGATTATCGTTCGTCCGTCCGTTGGCGGACATTATTTCTGGACGACGAGCTTGGCAAGGAAGGAAGGATGGGCGAGTGAGTGAGTGAGCGAGCGAGACTGACGGCTGGAAATTGAGAAGGTCAGCGAAGCGCGTTCGATCGTGCAAGCACGCCGCTCGCTCATCGCCGTTTTAGTTCTGCTCCGGGACTTTCAGGCTGCGATAGCAAAGTTTAAATAGGCTACAGAACTGTAAGCTTGGTGCTTGACGACTGCTTAAACGGGCTTTATATTTCGGCAAAGAGAATGCCAGTGTGTAGTCTATCGTTTTCACGATCGATTTCGACTATCTTTTCGGTCTATATCAAACAAATCACAGACAAATACAAATGGCGCTTTTTCCTTTGGCTAACCGGCTTGAGCATTTCTTGCTGTTTGCTCCAGCGCACCGACAAAAAATCGAAGTGCCACTTGCAAAGTAGTAGCAGATTTTCTACTTAAATTTACTTTTTTATACGTGACGACGGAAATATAAACAGATGTATCTTCGAAGGATTGGATTTACTCATTAGCCTACGTCAAGCAAGAAGCTCACGCATTTATTCAGCGCTTACAAATTTTAACAAAATTCCATAAAACGCAAAGTAGGCCTAATGATGTATATCTTTCCCTGACGTTTGTCCTATCTATACTGTAAACAAACCGGTTCTGGAATTTATGATAAAAACTGCCACTAGCAGCTGTTGTATGAAACCTGCATTCTGTTCATCCGAGAAGCGCTCGACTGATATTTATCAAAGACATATCGGCAATAACCCAACGCAAGCTTCGCATCCTCGCGTGATGATGATCGAAAATTGCCATCAGCTAATGTGCCGTGATTAATTGATTGCAATTGTTAGAGGAGGCGGCAACTAAATGCTCAATTTGACCGAGTCCAATCGGTCCGAATATCCGATTAATCTGTCTCCCGGCGTTTCTCGATATTTTACGGATAAAATAATATATCGCGGTAATAACGCGGTTTATTCCAATATTATTATGCCGAGGTACCATAGGCCGTATTACGCCTCTTGTCTGTCCCCCTGTTCGCCCGTCTGTCACAGTGGGCTCATCAGTCGGAAAAAACGTAGAAAAACTAAAAATAGGGTAAACGTTTACCTGGACAGGAGTAAGCATGCCCCAATTTTTAGTGCTAAAGATCAAAGATCAATAGGTTTCTGTGTTACGGCGCGTTAAAAATTTTCGGCGTTATTATCATTATTATTATCAAAGTTCCCGAAAGCCCACTATAGTTATACGGCTATCGAGCGTTTTCTGTTGTCAACCCAACTGTCTGGAATTCCCCGCCCGAAGATCTTTGGGATCCAGAATGTACAACAGAGACTTTCAGACAGTCAGTGAAGACATTTTTGTTCATCCAGTACTGGTATGTCCAGCGCATTTTTACGACAATGCTGCGCATTGTGTTTGAGCTAATTCTGTCGTAAAGAACATAATTGCAGCAGTTCAATGGCTGAAAGCGTATAGCGGCGATGCATTACATGCAGTCGATGGTGGTTGTCCGTCGAGCACTTTCAATCATCATCGAATTGTCATCGACTGCGGTCAGTGCAACCGCTCGCGTTTATTCTGCCGAGCTGCGGACCGTTACATTAAACGCGATAACGCTTATAATGAAACGCGTTGGGTCGCGCCGCCGGCGAGTTCGATATTCAATTACGCAGAGGGGCTGCGACCGTGCAGCAGAGCGCGGCGCAGGGCGACCGGTGGAACTGAGAGGGCGCTATCATGACGATTCATACACTTTTCTCGTGTCTGGACTCTGTAGTACTACGTTCTATGCTAAATCTTTCTATAAATTTATAAATACACGTAATTTCATAAATAAGAAGTATTGGGATTGATAGAACACTGAATACTGCACTAAATCGTTGGCGGGAACTTATTTTAATGCAGTCTTTGCAGTCTTCAATGCTGTATCAGCCTTAATGTCACCCACGTATAAAATTATTTGCGTCTTTATAAAAAAATATTGATATATAACAACCAAAACCAGCAGCAGAATTTCTTGCGAGTGCTAAACCCACCGCGATGCTTATTGGTTATCGTACGTTATACGATCGTTTCGCCATCTCGAGCATCGGATATACCCACTCCCTCTCGTCATAATCGTCAACTACAGGGCGCTAAAACCAGTGTTTGAATTGTAAAAATTAGCTGAGGGTTAAACTTTTCGACGGTCAGAGACCGAACAAAATTGTGATGTAAATCGTATGCATACAGTATGCAGCTTACCCCCTGTACATAATTTGACAGCGTGTTAGGAAATTGAGAAAACAGTTGGGAGGGATCCCCCCGGCAATTCAAACACTGACTAAGACCGCGTGGTGAGGGGTATAGACCGTCACACAATCGAGAGGGCGCCTCGTCGACATTGTGCTGCTGCCGCTGCCGGTGACGCGTTCGACTCGCCTTATCTCGACGCAGCACACACGCTCGCCTGTCACATGATCAGCCCCGTCCTCGCACCGACTGCTTTGCCACTGCATCGCACTGAGATTTATTCGCGGCTAAAAATGTTAAGCCGGTCGCCCGGCGCCGTCGACACGCGGACAATATGTCGTCCAGCTTCCTTCACTCATTCGTGTGGTCAGTCATTCTCTCTCTCGCATCGCCCAGGGTGCAGCCTGCATTGTCACATTGCGCGTTTTTCTACGTAAATCACACGTCGCAGCGTTGCTGTTATAATGCCAGCCAACCATACCGGCGAAACACTGTATTTCTGTGTCTGAGGCAATAACAATGAATCTCTCTTCCGCTTCTGGTAAAGAAAAAATCGAATAGGACATAATAAGACGTAGGGTTAAACGCGAAAATGGCCAGTAGCCAGAATGATCTTTTAAAAAAAAGCTAAGGTATCAACAGTCGTTGGGCAACAGTCGTGAGCCGGCAGATGGTTTGCTCAGACGACAGAAGCCAATGAAAATAATCAACAGATTTTTGTTAAATGCGGCGCATAACCACGGCCGGTAAAATAGGAGTTTAGTATCATTAGTATCATCATTATTCTATAAGTTGTTTTAGCAATGTAGCAAAACTGTACGAAACGTGTTTATTGTCATCACAATAATACAATCACAAAGTCACCACCACCAACAATAAGAAGATGATAATGACGGTAAAGTCACACGGTAGTGTCAGTGTTGTAAGGATGACCATCGAAGTCTATGGGAAATAGCAAACTTTGACCATCAGCCAACCCTAAACCCTTGCACCGATCGTCACCAAATGATTATTAGTAGTAATAGCACTGTAGTGGTGATAGTAGAGGTGGTAACAATATTAGTATCGTGTTTTCTTATTTGTTTCGTGGGACAGTTATAGGGTGTTTACACGATCGAGTAAACGTCGAGCAAACATCGAGCTGGCTCAATCAGGCCTATTGGAACCCCGCCCCTTGGCTCAAATGTAGTCCTGGGCTTAAGCTCTTATTATCCCACAGCTGATCACGTGTTATATAGACCTTCCAACTACAACTCGTCCGTTCTCCCAATTAGCATGCTAATTATCACAGAACGTCGAGCTAGCTGCTCGATGTTTGCTCGATCGTGTAAACACTGCATTATTAAAACGGCGAAGTGAAACAACATTTGTAGCGCCACTATTTCAACTGCGTGCCGGCGCCAAGGCTAGCTGCATGTATGGCGTCGTCACGTTGCTATAGAAACGGTGACGTCAGACGACGTCGGCATATCATTCACGCCTGGCAGAGCACCTGTTTACGACTCGTGCATGCTCTGTCGCCAGTTTCTGCTGCTGAGGCTGACGGTGCAGGTGGAAATGGTTGTGATGGTGACTGTCTGTCTGTCGGCTGCATATCACGTCTTGTTGTTGCGCAATCTTCCGTGAGTCACGCCGACCAATCATCATGCATCACCAAACGTCAAGACGTCGCCAAGCTGCACGCGTGCAATGTCCGAAAACAATGCTAGATGGAAGTTTTATTCTGTCATTGATTTTTAAGCCACATACGCAGAAATGATTGGGATAAAGCTACAGCGTGTGTGGCAAACTTTCGAGAATGCTGACAGTGTTTACAAAATTCCTGGAAAGTTGGCTGAGGAAAAACATGGGTACGTTAATTATAAGAAAAGCTTTCTGTGAAAAAAATCGAAAACGCGTCAAAGTCGTTGACGACGTTGCGTAAAATGAGCAAAAGTTAATTTTTTTCAAAAAAAAATTTCGCTCCAACACATTCGTTAGACTGAAATAATTCCGACTGGCTTTTCTGGACGTTGTTAGCAAACATACAGTGAAAGTTTGGCGTGTTGGGTTTTACGAAAAAAAGTCGTATTTTATTGGCCGCGGTGAATTAATGTATACGATTATTTGAAAAATACATGAGGCTGTCGGATAGCTGTCGCGCGATGCGTGTGGGGTCGAATCGTTAATCACTGGTACGTGGACGGAGTACGGACTACGGATGGAGAAGCCAGCTGACAGAGACAGGGCCATGCAGGCTGCAGTTGATTGAGATGTAACGACACATTGCGAGACAACGAGCTGCTGCTGCTGCTGCCGTGATGTGCTCGTTAACTGTCACGCCAGTTGCAGACTCTGCAGGATGTCCGCCAGTCGCCGACGACGTCCTGTTTAAAGATTTTTTAGTACCGGTACCGCGTACGGAACTAAAGGGTAAAAAAACGCAAAGTATTCGTCCACGTTTGACGAGAACGTGAATAGAAATGAATTTATTCCCACTAACATAAAGTAAACTTTCATGTTGACTAAACAACCTGGAAACTAAGCAAAATTGAAATTACAGCAAGCAGACCGAACTGAAACGAAAATTATTCGCGGCAGAACAAACGAAATTGAGATTTTTGGGACATGTCGCAAGTCAATTAAATAACTGGTAAAACGGCAGTTTCCAGCGTACAACGTAAAACATTTGTGAAACAGCACACGGATCAGTGCAAC
>Ga0209671_1001249_pt1 | contig 20688 bp, 16 predicted proteins | sample WorMetHERISLAND2_2_FD_187401 | JGI IMG/M metagenome (GOLD analysis project Ga0209671, IMG submission 187401) | Marine gutless worms symbiont microbial communities from Max Planck institute for Marine Microbiology, Germany - Olavius geniculatus... | ecosystem: Host-associated > Annelida >... | reverse complement strand
TTTTGTAACTGTCCATGTTTCACAACCGTACAGCATTGTACTGAACACGCATGTCTTCAGGATGCTGAGCTTTGTGAGCGTAAAAGATGGCAAACATAAAAGATGGCTTGCTCTTGAGGAACAAAAAGTGGTCGGGCGGCCGCTCATTCTGCCCAGTAGGTTGTTCCGCCGCCTGTCCGTAGATTCGTGGGAGCCAGTATTTTGTTGGGTGACATAGGCACTGGGCATTCAGGATACTGGTGACACTGTGCTTGGTTGAGCAGATGGCATTATCGTGCGGCGGCTGTACAGTAGCTTGCAGTCAGTTCAGTGCACAGCGATCTATCAGCGGCCGAGCGCACTAGTCAAAACATTTAAGCAGATGCTGCAGCCGCCCGGGCTCCTGCTGCAAGTGGCTGGCGGTCGGCGGCACTGGCTTAATGGGGCATGACACGTGAACTTTGAGCGACCACCTGTCAGCCACTGCAGACCTTTAGTCAGCTCATCAGCATCATCATCAGCTGCAGCACCTGCAGCAGCTCTGCCTTTGTATACTGCACGCTGCAGCGGGCAGGCTGAAAGCCTCAACTAACTAACTAGCGAGCTCCTCTACGCGAAATCACCGCATTTGTACAGTCAGCATAGCAGTGTACTATGCAGATACCCTGTCTTAGCTATAGCAACGCGTCCGTCCGTCCGTAAGTAAGTAAGTAAGTAAGTAGTCTGCATTTGTAACGCGCCATATGTCAAAACAGAAGTTCGAATCGTAGGCGCGGATAGTCGATGGCGGTGTTGCCGGAGAAAAGGTGAGTCTTGAGGTGTCGTCGAAAAGTGTTGGTAGTGGATGCTGTTCGAATGGTAATTGGTAAACTGTTCCAAATACGAGGTGCAGTTGAGCTGAACGCACGGCCGGCGAACACTGTGTTGTCTGTTGGCTGGGACAGCAGTGTCACCAGTACCCTGAATGCCCAGTGCCTATGTGTGTCTATCACACTGCTGTACTGTGTCAAAACGATGCATCCTAGGGATCACGAAACCTTCACTGGCACGCTTCGGCCAAAATTGTCGCAAAAGCTTACAACATAATTGTTTACCGTGGACTATAGTTTACGTCGATGTACTTTTATGCGGATGCACGCGGAGGTTCTTCAGAAAGGACACGTCAGGCTACTAGTCTGCGGGTGCTATTCTTGTAGACTTGGATGCGTTTTTAGCATGCATTTTGTATACCCAAACTCAGAAAAAGCCAAATGCCGGAAAGTAGCCAAGTGTGAGACGAATGGTGCGTGCACCAAGCTGACTCCCTGTTTTCTAAGCGGCAGCTGAGCTTTTTGTGCTTACTTTACTGTGCAATGATGATACAAAAATTGACTCTGTGGATGGGTTTGATGTATCGAAATACTGAATTGATATATCGTTCAGATATCAACATGTTGCATCGTGTTTGAGCGTAAATTGGCGTGTGTGGCTCGTATATAGTTGATTACATGTTATGCGGTACTGCAGTCGGGTGTGGAGAGTTGAGTCTGCCTCAAGGTTCAGTTGAGCTGGAAGCGGATACCGCGGGCAGTGCTGCCGGTGGCGATCGGATGATTCGACGCTTGGCCTGCATGCACGGCGCCGATAACAGCTCGTCGTGGCTGGTCACGTGCCATCAGGGAACATGGACGGCGTCGGACCCTGAAGCAGTAATCGACTGCAGTGCGCATGCGCGACACACGCCACTGCATCGCGACCTCACCGTGCAACGCGTCACTGCCGCCGACAACCCGGCCACCAACCAGGGTCAGTTCAATCAATCTCAGTTACAGGTATAGCCTAGGCTACAGCGATGCCGATAGGCAAGAATGACGAAATACTGTGGCTCGGGTCAAGTCATAAACAGTTAAAATTTGTCCACAGCTCTTAATGGCAACCCGTCTCAGAGCTGCGGAGCATCACCTGACATATGGGATGACACAGTGTTACTTGCCAACGACGCCACCCGACATACAGGTGAACGCGCTCCGCCTTAACGCCAGCCAGACAGGATGGTACTGCATGGATGTAGGTCTAGCAGTACTTACTGCAGAGGGATAGAAGGCTGAGTTGACGTTGACGGTAAAATGGTTTGCCTCCAGTCCGCAGACAGTCAGTAGACGTTTGTGCCAAATTGTGTGTACACTTGTATCTACATGCTGGCCATTAACTGGTGAATTTACTCTAGGTATGATATTGGTGTGGGTTACTAGATAGCGCTCTGCGTGGGATATCACACACTGAGATGATCGGCTGTCTGTGCATTGCAGTGTAAATCACTGCTATATCTACAAGCTAATAGCTTACAGCAAATGTTGCTTGGGATCATAGAAATTAATAAATACAAGTCTGTGCATATCTGTATAATCGTTTTTACGCTAGACAAGCCTTTTGTGACGAAATTTCGCGCAACTGCGTAAAAGGCTTCTCATCGAACTAAGGCGTCAAAGAGGGGTACTCCCTGCAAAAGTGATTATTTTACTGCTATTGACTCGTTTAGCGTGAAAACGGTTGCAGATAGGCACAAACTGGTGACGGGCTTTCCTGAGGGGTATATTAACACCGATGACTTTGAACGACCTTAAACCTCTCCCAAAAAGTGTTTTAGTGAATTTTTCAAGATTTTAGGCATCAGCACACATTCTCAGACTGAATTGCGCCGAAACTGCTGAATATAGACCAAGACAACTTGCATTTGTAATTTGCAGCACCAAACGCGAATTTTAGCAGTCCAAGTCCCGCCCCTTAGTTCAAGGAGGCCTACGCATATGAGCATCAAATAGAGGTACCCCTCTAAAAATTGGTTATTTTACCGATGGTGACTCGTCTAGCGTGAACGCATGCTGTTGCAGATAGGCACAGACAAGCACTGGTGACAAGCTTTTTGGTGGTATTAGCATCGATGACCTTGAATGAAATCCCCAAAATATGGAGTTTTAGTGTTATTTTTGGCGATTTTCAGCTGTGGCGCACACTTCATGGGTGAACTGCGACGAAATGGATGGAGGTAAACCAAAACATTTTGCAAGCAGGAACTGCTAAGGCTGTCCCACGTCTCATGAGCTTTGCTCAAATTATTTGTTAATTCTGTGACGCGGACAGGCAGACATGCTACCTGACAAAGATCAGACAGAAGCGGCCGAGCCGGGGCATTAAAGATCGCGTAATGACGGGCAGAAAACGTCACATAATCGTTCGGACAGACAGAGAGTCAGACAGCGTTTGAAAAAACCCCTACGAGGTGGGGCCCGAATTTTTGAATTTAATTTTCAAAATTCAGCATATTTCCTATCACTATGCAAAATTTCACAACGATCAGCCAAGCGACCTCTGAGTTGCTGGGGGTAAAAAATAAACTGTTCTCATCTGCTTGTAATAATAGTAGAGTCGTATCAAATACTGTATTATAAATGCGCACGCGGTCGTATCAGCGGGACTTGGTGGCGTTGGCACAATGCCGTCGCACGGCGCTGACAACACAGTCGCCTTTGCTGCTGCGAGTTCGGTCGGTCGGATCGACAGACAGACAGCGCGACAGACTGACAGAGATTACACGCTGCTCTGCCTAAATCCTGAGAATAAGGCAATGTTTAACAGCATTTGCAACAGACGTGTGAAATGATCTGATGCTGTGTGCTGCAGGTGTGTTGATAATTGTCGTGCTTGGCACTGCACTGCTGCTTTCCATCATCATCATCTCCGCCGGTGTCGTCTACCTGCGCAGGTTCACAGTTTAAACATTGTCTATAGCTGTTAATGCTTCGGAGCGTCAACTGCCATATGGGATCACGCAGTGTTAACTGCCACGGTGCCACTCGAAACAGGCGAACGCGTCCCGCCTTATAACCACAGTCACACAGGCCGGTACTCGATTTACTAACCACGTGGTGATGGAAGACTGGGTTGACCTTGGCGTTTGTTATATGCAGAGATGGACAATCACCCATCCAGATAGTAACTGCTTGATATAGCGACGAGACCAGGAGTCGAACCCACAACCTCGCGATCGCAAGTCCGACGTACGTCCCAACCGTTACTCCACCTAGTGGCCAGAAGCATTACACTACCGGTGGTAGAGCAGTTACAGACGTGAATAATAGACGCGTGCATGAGCTAGTGTGTATTTGTAGGAAAGCTCGCAGTGAAGTGGCCGGTGCTGTAGACATCGATGACGTCTACGGTGCGACGAACGGTAAATATTGCGGACCGTTAGCCGTGACGTCACCGTCGTCATTCGCCAGCTGTCCTTCATTGCTGAGTGGCCCTCTGTCTGCCGCCTACCATGACGTGATGCCGTCCGTTTACGAGTATCCGCATTATCACCATAACAACAACAACAATAGCACTGGTATGCCGGCAGATTCCATAGGGACAGAAGAAATATGTTGTCCAAAATGTCATTTTTCGTTTGTTAGTTTCGCCAATTCCGTTCAAAATTTCGTCCAAATTTCTAATTCTTGTCCAAGTGTTGTCCAGCTGTTAGTATTCGATAAGCGGATAGTATTTAATTTGCATACAAAGTAATTATAGGCATCCCATCTTACAGCCTAACGCCAATGAATGTGAAAGAATTTGACCATTTTTTTCGGCGATCATCTGGTTGTCGTCCGAGTTTCATCCAAAATGGCGAATTTCGTTTTTGTCGTCCAGAATGCTACTTTTCCAGTTTCTTTCGTATTTCGTCCAAGACAGGTGTTGTGGCTGCAGATTGCAGAGACTACGCGACAACGCTACAGATCCGGCGCACTGTACCACCACCGCCACTACCAGCGCAGTCGTGCGACGCCGCGGCCCAGCTGTCACTGACGTGTCCAGTGCACGGACGAGCTACAGCAGCGTGGGGGCGCCGTCCCGACTACAGACTGTACGAGATAGCCGCACGGCTCGACACTCTACACGAAGACGTGGTGGTTACACCTGGCGAGTGCTCTGAGCACCACGACCCAGCAGCAGCATCAGCGGCGGCGGCGTCGGCAGCAGACAGAGATGTCGTTTCACCGTTCTATCACGAGCTCGAACCGACAGCACTCGATTCAACGACCTCCTGCCGCCATCACTGAACGCTCTCACAGAGCAAACGATATGAACTGAAATTAAACCAGAAGCCCAGGGGTCGTTAGGGGGCGACCTTTCATGAGATACGGTGACTGATAGGTTGAAACTTTGCATTGAAAATTGCGGCCAAACCGCTGCACAAAGAGACTTGGTTACTATTGACAGCTTATAGGAACTCGTCGTCGCCCTGTCCGATGGCACCATCGCCAACACCCTACGACTTACCGTTTAGCCACAATACCGCACGATTGGCATAGAAGAATGCATAATGACACGTCATGGTCACCCAAGGTCAGTGATTTTTGTCTCATGTGAAAGGGCTTATGCGACTTCCTATTACTTATTAATAGCAACGTTGGCTCTCTCTCGCCGTTTCTGAGATACGACGTAACGTTTAGCCACAATAGCGCCTACTGACCTCAAGGTCATCCAACGTCGATGATTTTTATCTCATCTAAAAGGGCGTATATGACTTTCTAATAGTGATTAATATAGTACTTAATAGCATCGTTTAGCAACAGTACGTCCATTACACACAGACGGACGGACGACAACTCGTACCAAAAAGCTTAACGGTCGACCCAATAAAATGAACTGTCGTTCGTACGCTTTGTACAGTTCGAGCAGCAGCCTCGACGGAACTGAACTGAAGATGACATTTCATTTTAGTTCAGTTCATTTCTGTCGCTGTACAGATTGGCAAGTTAATGCAGCAACAGACTCCAGTCTGTGTTAAACTGTTAATTCCGTTTTATTCCAGTTTTTCTTTACAATAGGCTTACACTCTCTGACTCTGAGTGGAATGAATGCACCTGAGAAAAATGTTGTAATTAGTTCGCATTAAGCAAAGTTGTCCTGTAATAAAGATGACACTGTTTGGTCGATGATGCATATACAGTGTATATTTTTCTGTACTATAGGCCTACCAACATTTTTTTCGTGAATAAAAGCTGTATATAAATGATTTCTTCAGAAGTTGCATGATTGAGAAGTTATGACTTGTGAGGTAATTAGACCTAGGCGACTTTTTGTGTTATACATAACCTGCTAAACGGAACAGTTCTAATATTTTCGGCAGCGTATCGACACCCGGTAGCGATTGTAGGTGAAACTCACTCGACTGGCGCAGTCTGCACCTCTCAGCTGAATTATTTAAATACAGCAAAAAAGAAACACGCCAGCGCATTGTGCCACATACATATGCACGAACAGATATATACCTGGGTTTTCTGTGAAGTTTTTGTTGTCAGAAATTTTAACTTTTTATTGGTATGGATCGTTTGTTCACACATATACAGTTTTCTTCACCTACAGCGTGGCGTTTTTCCGGCACTGTGCCGCATCGATTGTGCACTAGCGTACGCAGGTTATGTATTCTGAAGTTGTGTTCGTTAAAAGCAGAATATTTAGAATAGGTTACGTTACTGCTAACCACTCCCTCATGTAGGCCTGTACGTAGTCACTTAACTGCAGCATGTTGGGAAGTGAACTGAGAGAGTGCAGGATGGATTCTGGACATTGAAGGGCCATGATAGCACTGGGTGATGTGCAACGGCTAACGAACCGAAATTTTTCTGCTGTAAAAATTGTAACGCATGGTGGCAAAAATTTGCCTACTTTGCAGCAGTTTAATATCCTTGGAATTGTGCATGTGAATTGCATAAGTGGCCCTTGGCGTCCAGAGGGCTGGGGGAGCGAATGCTGCATTAATTTGCACTGTAGGCCTACTAGCTGATAGTAGATAATGAAATACATGTAGACTAGCTGAAAACTTGAATAGTAGTCAGAGTAGGCATAGTTCTTAAATAGGCGTATAGACGCCCGTGAAACACAAACCAGATTAAATTGCGCTAACAATTAGCGTATTCGCATAACGCGATTAAGATGCTTAAACCGTCTCACATAGTCACACCTTTAATTTATGGATGACAAATTAACGTGAATTATTGATTTTATATCTTGATCAATTTGTGAAGATCTAGCGCTACCAAAATCTATCAGGCTCAGCTAGCTTAACTGAGCTTATCATCAACTTTATCTGGTCGGTTTATCTGATACGTTTGGGTGAGTAGGTTAGGGAATGAGCGCGTAGAGATACCGGTAGTTGCAATCTTACTACCCGTAAATCGCCAAGTCGCGCTGCCGCCATTCGGGTACCCGATAAAAAGTAACCGAAAGTTCGTGCATCACTTTGTGAAGATAGAATATCTAGCAACATTACTAGTACGGGATATATTATACCCTTTTAGTGGGCGTGGCACGCGTTAGCTATGATGTTTGTTTATGGCATTTTTAATATAGTTGTATAACAGTATTGTGAACAGATGGACGCAGAATTTGTCAACCACTATGCTGGCAACATTCTGCCAACAAGAGCTATTTATCCTGCACGGTAAGGTGTTAACGGCTGTGGGGCTGTTTCGGATAGGTGGGCGTGGTCACTGATTCACCGTATTGAAAAGTATGCCTAATTTGTCTATTTGTTTATTATAATGCTGTATTCTGTCAGTTATTTAGCGTATTACGATGAATAGTTCTTGTCATCTTCACCCGTCCCAAGTAAGTAAAGTAAGTATCGGCGCTGTCCCAAAACTTTACTATCCCATAAAATTACATGCTGAAATTCGCCAGCATGGACATCACTTATTGCAGTTACTGCAACCCTTTCCCTAACCTTAACTTTAACCTACACCTAATCGCTAACCCTAACCATAGATCACTGTCTGTGGTCAGGGCTGGAAAATTGGTCTGAAAAAACCTATGTTTTTAGGTTTTAAAAAACCTAAAACTTCAAAAGTTCAATTTCAGGTTTTTTATTTGCTGTGAAATTTATTACAATATATTAAATTTTAATTCATACTTTGATTGTAATTTTTTAGTTATGACATCAATTATGTCATTATGTTGTTCACTCATAAGAGAGTGTATAACATGTTTTTCCTGGGTCGTAGTTTTGTGTACACTGTTCATTGGACACTAAACCAAAAAACCTATAAAATTTATAAAACCTTAAAAAACTTTATAAAACCTAAAACCTAAACTTTTTCTTTAAAAACCTAGGTTTTTCCACTGCCTGTGGTGAATTTTTGTGACAGTGCTGTTAAGTATCTAATACAGTGAATTGATTTTATAGTCTGTGTGCTTGTATGGTTTGTGCCCATTTTGTGGACAGCAACAAACTGTACAGAATGCACTGTTTGCACAAATTATTGCTGATAGAAGATCAGATATAGTTTTAGTTATAAGAAGCTTATTTACCTGCATTATTTTCTTGTCAGTTTTGTGACACCTGAAAGTGTGATTGTCTGAGTTTTCAATATTTGAACGTATTTATGATGTTTTTTTCCAGATATATGCCATATGTACTTTTACTGGCAACATCAAAGTTTGCTCGATCTTGTGGCATATACTTGTCATATGATTTGCTGAAACTTATTCATGTTGTTCAGTTGCTGTTCTTCATTAAAACTGGGTAAGTGTGTACTAACAATATCATATTGTTTTAGCATTAATTATTCATTGTCTGTATTGATTTATTGCGCTGATATTGTATTGTTACACTAATGTTAAGTCGCTGTGGGATTTATGAACAAATGCCGGATTTATGAACAAATGCCAGATTTATTCAGCATTGTTTGCTTATGTTCACTGCAGCAGATGAAAGGAACAAAAGTTCTTTGTCATATGGTTGGTTAACTTAACAAAATTTTGCATAGACTTAGACTAAGAGTTCAATTTTTGTACAATTTTTTTTATCAATACTGATGGCTGTTTAACAAGCCACTCAATTTACTTATGATGATTGATGAGCTTTGCGTTTTGGATGATTTTCTGCAGGATGTACTGTATGTGGCAAAATTTACCGTAGTAAAGTTTGGGTGTTAATTAAATCATCAAAATTTTGTACATTGCATGTTTATTGATGTATATTGTTATTGGCAGAGCTGCAGTTTGCTTCATGTTAATTCAAAAGCCACTTTCAGGTCGCACGTTAACAAAACGTCAGGTTAGCATTCACATGTGTCTAATGTTAGTTAGTCTAGTCTCATTAGTCTAATGTTTTTTTGGAGAAGTTAGAATTTAAACTGCTGCCTCATATTTTTTAGATAGTAACATTTTCAGATATTCAGGTCTGGTTAATGATCTTCTGATTATGTCTATTTAATCTGACATGTACATTAACATATTCTGTGTTCTGTTAGAGGCCTAATAGTTCTAAATAAAACACACAACATTAACACTAGTAAAAACTAAGTAAGAAGTGTTTGTGTGGTTAATGTGGTTGCATCATAGAACTAATGTGGTAGTAAGTTCATTAGTAGAGTTGTTCTCATTGGATAGTGTTGTGTCTGCAGTGGTTCCGTGTCAGTCGCCATGCAGTCATTAGCAGTTTGATCAGTCTCCTGTGGCTCTATGGCCTCACATTATGTGGACCATTACGGTTAGTGTGGTTGTACATAGGAATCGAATGACATCAGCATTGGCTCTATGTTATCATGTTAGCAGTGTTTGCCAGCCATGTCCTCGGTTCAGCCATTTATTGAATCTTGAACAGTTTACCATTACTGTCCAAACATTGTTTTCAAACTTTCCCAAACTGTGAGATTTTCATTCCCAAATCACGTTTTTTAACAGAAAATGTTTCAACAAGGGGTTGGGACAATTCGCCCTTTTTGCTTGCTCCCTTCTGCGACAATGCCACTGACAAAGAGTGCAGGGTGATATGTTAATTTTGTTGAATTACTGCTGCTAGTTTGCCAGTGTCTTTTGCATTGTTTGTGAATGGGCTGTGGTTGTCTAGTAGATGAACAGCGGAAATTGCAGCAGCTGTAACTATCTTTTGTTCTGTCTGTTTGTTTGTCTGTGCATCCGTATGTTTGTTTGCATTTGTGTATCTGTCTGCATCTGTCTCTCTCTGGAACTCACTCTCATATAACTGTAGATCTGCTGACTCTCAGCACTTTTTGTTGGTTGCAGGGTGGCTCTCATGCTGGGCTCTGCTGTGAATTTCTAACTATTTGGGTGTTAGAAAAATTTTTTGTAAAAAATTGTGATTTTCATTTTCATCGTTTTGCTAGATAGTGTGGTTGCCTAATTGAGGTGCAGTGGGTATGTATGTATACTGTTTGATTCACAGTAGTGTCTGGATTAAGCAGCTTTAAGAACTTTTAAAATGGGGCAACTGGTTTGCGGAGAAGTTAATGCATATTGTCTGCAGTGGTATTTTTTCTGGTTTACTTTGTAGTTTGAAAACTGAACAATTCGATGTTGCCTAAAGGAGACATGAAGACTCACTGAGCTTAATCTCTGCCACGCCACAACATGTGGTGCTGTACAAACATGTTTCAGTAGATTGATCGATTTGTGCATGTGTGCATCTGTTAAGGACGCTGATGTTGTTTGAGCACAGTGATCATGTTATCATCGCTGTCATCTGTGCTCTTTTCACTCATTCCAGCTCACCTGCCCGGGTCAGTGTGCTTATCATCGCTTGTTTCTTATTTACTCCTGTCTCCTTCAACTTTGCTAATCTACCAGTTTCACCGAGACCTAGGTCTAGACCATTGCATCTTTCGTGTAGCAATTCAGCCATCATGCTTATGCTAATAATAGACAGTTGTCGGATTTTGTTATCCATATAGCTGGATGTGTACGCTGCCACAGTTGAGGCAGATATAATTAAAAGACATAGCTGCATGGTGACATTACATGGATGACTAGTGACTACTTTTTTGCTTTGATAGTAGCTGAAGGAAGAAGTTTCACTGAATTTGTAAATGTACTATGTTGCTAGCAGCGTTTTACAAGAAACATACTACCATGAATGTTGTTGATGTTTCAGTTTCGAGGAGCCATTCTTTTTCTTGTGGGATTCTTCACCATCTTGTTATTTGACCATGACCTGCAGCAGCAGCATCACGACCACTCTGACCATATCCTTTCATCATGCTGATGCTGAGTAATTTTGTTGTAGTGAAATTTGTATGTTTGTGTTTAAAATAGGGCTGTTGAATTAATGCATTGATCAGTAAGCTATATGCGAGTATATTTGTTGTTCATCCAATAACTGCAGTTCAATGTCAGGCAGTTACTGTTGTATATTGGCGCTCTTGGTGCCAACTGTTTATGTGTGTGTATTAAATTTTTAATGGCCTTAATTTATCAATCTTTCATTAAGCAGATATTAGTGGTTTAAGTAATAACACAAGTCATGTGTTGTTGTCATTCGGCAGAATTGCTTTTGTCTGTCTGTTATCTGTTTATTATGTTCGTGCTCTAGTTTCACTATTCACCAGATTTGGATGCCGTTTGGCAGGTAATGCCAGGTCCCTATGTTACCTCATGGCAGATACAAGCAAGGAGCAATTCCACCTTTTGTCTAATTGTTTTGGTCGTTGTTACATGTAGTGTAGTCGGCTGAACATGTGCTTGTGATTGCTGACTATGCTGCTGTCAGTATAAAGCTTATTGTCCATGACGTTCCCGCACTGGACAGCAGTGGTCGTGACCGGCATGCCAGCTTTGTCTCACATATCATTCATCATCTCACTTACATGACCGGACTGTCGGACCACATGGTATTTCAATGCTCTGTAGACTAGCTGCGTATGTGTTGCGATTGTCTTGTTGGTCATGCGAGCTGACACAGTGTCCCAAGCAGGTGTCTCCCAAGAGCATTTTGTCTGGGTTTGCGAGGGTTGGTCAATAAGTACTGAGAATCAGTGTACTAGACCTAATTTTTTTGCAATTGTATATCAGTAAAAAGTTCATTTTCTATGAACACATATGGGTTTGTTACAGATGTGACATCTTTGTAGTTTATGACATCACAAAGTGTTAAACAGAAATGATTTGGAGTGTTAACGCGAACAGCATAGAATTAGGCTTGTTGTTGCATGACAATACTCCAGACAGCAGCCGAGTTTAGCAATGCGGTGCCCTGAGGCATCTGATTCTCTGAAAGTGCAAAGAAATACGTTTATGAATTTCGTATTTGCAACTACGAATATACAATAGCCTAAATCTGTGCTAACTGTAAATAAGAGTGCTTGAACTAATAATAACGTTGCATCAAGATTTAATGTTACCAGTAGAATTTTACTCGAAAGTTAACGGTTTATGACATGTATTGTGTTATTGTGTTGATGAAAGGGTTAGCAACATTCTTAACTTGTTACGAAGCTGTCTTGCCGGTCTGTCCATATGTCAGGGTGCTGTTATGTGTACCGGTGTTGATGTCTCTGTCTGTCTGTCTGTCAGGGTGGTGTGGTGCTGCTGCTGATAGCAGTGTGTCTGAACGTTGCTTACAACACTGCAGCCAAGTCCCTGTCAGTAGATGTTGGTGGTGCTAAGCGTCTGCATGCATTGTCCTCCGCCATGTCGGCTTGCTTCCTTTTGCCCTGGATGCTGTTCATTTTCTTCACCCAGCAGGTCGCTGTTCTTTGCTAACATTCTTATTAGTTAGGCTCACATTTTTTGGCGTTTAACATTTTAGCATGTATCATTGGCAAAATTTGCCATTGGAGTCTAAATTCAAGATTTTTGGCATTCTGCAGAATTCAGTGGACTCATAAAGCAAAGTGGTTGCACAAAATAGGTGAGATGCACCTTACCTTACCTTACCTCCAGGGTGGGCAGGCTCTTACACTTGCCCAGCGCTGAGGCCGTATCAGTTCGGCCCAATGCGCATCCCCGAATGTAACCACAAGGTTACAGGTAACGGCTATAAAGCCGTAGACGGCTGTAAAGCCGTAAATAGACGGCTGTGAAGCTGAAACCAGCAGAAAAGCACTGGTAACGTGTAGCAAATCTGCTCTCACGGGTTTGGTCAGCTTTTAGTTAGCTCCTCACCTCCAGATTTTAGAAATCTTTCGGGTCATCGGTGCAAAGCCCCACCACCATGACAAGGTGGCTGACCACGGTGGGGTAGGTGAGATGCAATTGAAACTGCTTTTTGTTTTCAGTTAACTTGCTAGAATTTAGTGACATATGCAAATTTTGTTCAAGTTCTTATCAAAGATGACTTGCACATGACACTATGAGTCAGAAGAAGTAGACACTGTACCTCGGTTTATATCATTACCAAATATCAACTGATTTTGAAAATTTTCACAGACACACTTTGTACAAAATTTGCACTATACGGATTGGCAAAGATTCTGGTGCACCTTTTAGTTGTCACTTACTACCCTGTGAAATATAAATAGCAGAAATTTAGCATGCTCTGTGTGAACATGCCAGAGACCTAGATATTATTGCAGTGCGGCACAGTAGTGCTGACACTGTTGTAAGGGCGATGAACGTTAAGTATAGGAAATGGCGTTAAGTATAGGATAATATCACCCCAAAACCATGTTTGCTGTTTTCAAGTTTTGACTCATATTGCTGTTACGTAGCTTTGTAAACTGTTGAAGTTTTTTGCTCTGATAAAGGTAAAGGTAAAGGTCAGAATATAGCTCTTAAGGAGCGAACCCCTCATAGAGCTATGGAGCGTCACTTGTCATATGGGATCACACAGTTACCTGCCACCTGGCAGAGGTGAACGCGCCTCGTCTTAACCCCAGCCAGATAGGCCGGTACTCGATTTACCTACCCCGGCGGGATGAAAGGCTGAGTTGACCTAGGCGGATGGTTACATACCGAGATGGTTTACCTGCTCGCAGGCAGTCACCCATCGCAGTATTGATCGGGCCCGAGCCTGGTGTACAGTGACTTCGCTGATCGGATCAGACACGTTACCACTATACCATGCCACCAACCCAATTGTTGTGACATGTTCAGGCAGACTGTTGCAGACATGAGCAGTGGCAACTGGAATAGCTCGATCGCTGATGGTAGATATTTGAGTGTGGCTGCTGGGGCAGAATCAGGCCATGATGACAGTTTTCATTAATTTCGACTATTTGCTTAGTTCTGTGGCTATTGCCATTGCGTTAATGTCAATATTCATGTGTATGTGTGTGTGGTGTTAGTCCGTGGTGGAGTCGTGGTCGTCTGTGGTAGTGCCAGTTGTAATCGTATCGGTGCTGGTGCTTGTCTATGACTATTACATTGACGCGGCATGCACGGCGCATCTGGATGCAGTGCGCACTGGTCAGCTCGGCACGATGTTTGTGCTGGCTAGTGCACTGGCGTTGAGTGCTGTCTGGAATAATCCGTTCGTAGAGCGCGTGGCGTCGATGCTTGACCTCTCGCAGCTCACCAGTACGGAGCACCAGATCTCGGCGGGCGTCGTTTTCAGCGCTGTCATGTTTGCTTTTGGTGAGTTGCATTCGTTTAAAGTTAAAAAAATGCCTAGCACTTCAGTTGCTTTACAGTTGGAGGCAGAAAACTGCAGATGGTTTTTATGTTAAGTCTTGAGCGATGTAGACTGTTACAAATCTTTGCTGTGGTGACGGGGAATGCTTGGTAGCCGATCGTAGAGAGATATTATGTTTTGTGAAATTTTGTGTTTGATTTAGTTCGTATTGTCATCGTCCTCATCATTGTCATCGTCGTGTTTTTTGCAAAAATCTTAGACAGGCATTTATTTATTATTGCAACGGTTATACAACTGTCTGGTTGGATTATCGGAATACAGTCTTGATTAGTCATTGAATGAGCTGTTCTATAATTCTTGGCCATACTGAACATTCGTTTATATTTTTCTGTTGCACATATTACTTCAGTATTCTTGTAAAACATTGAGTGTGATTCTGCTATGCTGTAGTGTTAGATGATACTAACTCAGCATGACACAACACTTAACACAAACAGTGTCTGTTTTTCTGTGTAACAACCGGTGTGTGGTTGATGTATAACAACCAGCATGTGGTTGGTGTGTTTAGCAACGTACACATTGACACAGCCAGTGCGTGGTGTGGGTCATGGTAGTTTTGTTGGCTATTCTGCCGCCGGTCCGCCACTGTATAGCTTTGCTGGTGACACACTGCAGAGAACATCGCAGTCTGTGCTGGTGCTGGCACGCAGCGGACTGCGACAGATACTGGATGAGTCGGACTCACGCCGCATCTTCTACTTCCTCTGTATCAATCTTGTATGTATCAATTAGGTGACTTGGTGGCTGAACAGTTAGGGCGTTGGATTACAAACCGAATGGTCTCTGGTTCAACTCTTAGCCAGTCCGCTACCAAGTAACAACTCTGGTTAAGTCGTTCACACTTATGTGCTTATGTGCCTGTGTAGGTGCACATGGTCTGGTGGTTGGTGTCAACTCATAACTTTCATGTTACGGTTTGATTCTCACTGCCGGTCTATGGACGGTTCTGAGTTGACTTGGCTCAGAACCGTCCACTCTGGAGATTGATGTCTACGTTCGGCACTACGCACTCTTAGTTGTGCTTGCCAGAAATGATGATGATGATGCCGGTCTTTGCAAGCAACCTTGAGGAAGTTGCTAACGTGTGTGTTTAGGTCAACTCAGCCTTTTACCCTTTGTAAGATGTGAAATGAGTAGTAGCTTATGAGTTACGTGGTGAAGGCCTAGTGTGGCTGATTGGGGCAGTGGTATGTCTGCTTTCTTCAAACCGGGGGTCCAGTTGTTTGCTGACGCGGGCAGTGGATGGTCACATAGTGCACACTGCGGTTTTTGTTAACTCCTGCCAATCAGCTGCTACTTTCAAGATTGTAAAAAGTGCTTCTGGTCTTGAGTTCGTCTCATGTAAGAAGCACTATGGCAAGTATCGGACTTTGCCTTTCACAGATTGTCAACATTCAGTCTCTCATTGTCTGCCAGCTGCTTGCAAAGTCCTACATTGTTTTGTGATAGCGTTTTCTCGCATTGATGCTTAGCTTGCACTGTCGGCTTTGTTTGTTAGCCACAGACATTTTTGATCTGCAAACCTTGGTCAGTTTACAAGTTCCACCGATCAGCATGTCAGCTTATGGAAGACATGCTTTTGGAGATGTTTGTCCATCCACTTGTGACACTCTTGTGACACACTTGTGATATTCTTAAATGCAGCACACTGTATCCATCTAAATTCAGATGCCGTCTAAAGATTTTTTGCTTCTTCTAGATAGCACTTGCTTGCATTTTTTGCACTACTGTTGCATTTGCTGTCTACAAATATTAATTTCATATGCTGTCTTTTATTCAGCAGTGAGCTGTTATGTTTTGCAGAGTTTCACATTCATAGAGTTGATCTATGGAGTGTGGACAAACAGTCTTGGCCTGATCTCGGACGGATTTCACATGTTTTTTGATTGTTCGGCTCTAGTCATGGGACTTTATGCAGCTGTTATGAGTCACTGGAAAGCCACACGCACCTTCTCCTTTGGGTAAATTTTTCTCTCTGCACATAGCTAATGGTCCTGCAGCGTATCTTAGCATAAGTAGAAGCTATCACAGATGCACTGAGGCACAATTATTGAGTGTTTTTTAACCCAGTTTTGTAGGCACACTAAATATTGATTTTTTTCGGAATGCAGACAATTAAGCTAAACTTCTGTTGTTAGAATTTTGAGTGATTAATTACATAATTTAGTTATCAATTTCTGCAGCTGTCTTTGAAATAGATCATGTTTTATCTTGCTAGACTATGAATTAAGAGATTTGTCAATTTGTAGTGGTGATAAATAGGGATTGCAATCCCGAATCCCGGAATCCCGGTCGTTTATGTCCCAATCCCAGGATTTTAGGATTAGAGAAATTAGAAAAATTCGTTAAAATTGCACTTTTTCGAGCGTTAAATGCTAAAAATAACAATTCTATAGGTCTAATGAATAAAATATTTTATGCGCTCTAAAGTACTGTGCCTTGCTGTGCTCTGTAATTTGTATTTTGACAATCACAGTCACTCCTTACACCATTCTGGCATAACTAATCTACCACATCTTGTGCATGAAATAAGTCTATTGTAGATATCAAAATAACGTCCAATCTATAAGCCTAATCCCGAAATGGGATCCCGGGATTACAAATTTTTTAATCCCGAATTCTGGGATTGAGAATTTCATCCCAGGATTGCAATCACTAGTGATAAGTCATGTTGCTCATGTTCGTTGTATTGTTGATGTTGACTCCAGTGCTTACAGACTGGACCGCTGTAATGAGTGAGGAGGAGGTTGAAAACTGATTGGCTCAGCTCTGGCTAAGGATTGCCGACTTGATCCAGTCCCCATATGGCTGGTCAGGGATTTTCGTGGGCTGCTGTCGCCTTTTTTCGTTCTGCTGTGCAGCACGTCGTTGGTCACTGGCCGTTTTCTTTCGGACTTCAAACGTGCTGTTATTTGTCCGCTGTTGAAGAAAAGTGAAATGAAGAATTTTAGGCCAGTGTTGAACTTACTGTTTCTTTGCAAATTATTGGAGAGGGTCACTCAGTGTTGACTCTAGGCATTTCTGGACAGCGACGACATGAAGCCACCGATGCAGTCTGCATATTGCCGACTCCACAGTACTGAGACAGCAGTGACAACAGTCTACAGCAATCTGGTGCTGGCGGCGGATGTAGATCAAGTATTGGCTCTTTGCCTGTTTGACCATAGCGCTGCATTCGACACTGTAGACTACCAGTTATTCCTGCATCATCTCGAGCATCATTTTGGTCTGCGTGGTGTCGTCCTGGCTTGGTACGCGTCATATTTGACTGACAGATCTTTCCGGGTTTTACTTGATGGTGGTGACGTGTCAGCCAAGGTCTCTGTCTCGCATTAACTAACGATATGCTTTATATAAATTCATTTTTTACTTACTTACTTACTTACTTATCTCTTTACAGTGTGTCTGGCTGTGTGTTGGTTGTGAATAGTTATGATCGTGTGGAGATTCTGTCGGGTTTCATAAACGGTTTGTTTCTACTCGTCATTGCATTCTGTGTCTTTTCCGCCGCTCTCACTCGTCTCTTTGATCCTCCTGCGATCAAGACCGAACGTCTTCTGGTTAGCCGCTCATTTGTTGTTCTGTTGCGATATTAATAAGATGCCCCTACTGTGGCCACATACTCATTCAGGAGCCATGGAACCCATATGGATGACAGGGATGGAAGTAAATATTTGTGTAAGACATGGCGATCATTGCTGTTATTTTTATATCAAAAAGCAGTTTATTTACTTATTTACTTGCAAAAAATGCATTTTATGTTCAAATAGTTGTAGTTTTTGAATTAAGACAAATATCATAATAAAACCTGATATGCGGTCTGCATTCTCCTGTATATGCAATGTAAAAAGGATAAACAAAATCACTGTAGTTTCAGACGTGTGTTATTTAGTGCACCTTGTTGTTCTTTGACCAGAAAGTGCAGCCTTTATTTTGCCAATGGTTTTAGTGGTTTAGATTATCTGTGGTTTTGGTTTCGGATGTTTGATATCAATCAGTTTGATATCAGTGCTTTAGCTCCAGAATTTAGCAGCATGTCATGATTTATATTTATATATATGCTGATTCGGTATTTATTGTGATATGTTTCAATGCTAAATATTGGCAGTGTCGTATTAAAGGTGGGGAGCAATCTGCCATGTCCACTAAGCACTGAAAATTTTCTAGTTTTGCTTCTTCGAAATTTATGCATCAGTTAACACAAAGGTTTTTGCTGGGAAGAGGATTTCATCCCTTGGACTCTCCTACCCATTTTCCTCAAATTCTTCATATTCTGCCGGCTAATGATATAACTTGTGTGTGTAGTTTGTGTCGGTGGCGGGATTCTTTGTGAACCTGATTGGCATCGTGTCGTTCCGTCACAGTCACTCACACGGGGGTCACAGTCACGGCGGTCACACGCAGTCATCGCACGGCAGCAGTCCAACATCCGGCCATGCTCACGGTGGTCACGGTCACTCACATCATGCCTCGGCAACACATAGTCACGGTCATTCTCACGGCGCCGGTGCTGCCGCCACCGGCTGTTCACATAGTCACAGTCATGCCGCTGAGCACTCGCATGCTGCTGCTGTGACTGTTGCGCCGTCACATGCCGTCACACACAACACCAACATGGAAGGTAGGTTCTGTCGTCTTTCTTTCGGTCGACTTCATTCTACAGGGTTCTCCGGTGGCGGATCCAGATGTATTAGATAAGAAAAGGCTGTAGGTGACGAAAAGGGACTGCCGCACCCAGAAAAAATAGTGTGCATATTTCTATTGCAATTTTTTAAAATACATTTTTGCAGTTTATAATAAACAACCACTGTATTGTGAGATGTTTATGATGTCTCATGCAATGATCACTGGTTAGCAGGATCCACTGTTTCACGTGTTGGCTGACACACTGGTGGTGTGAGTGTCATTGTGTCGGGTGAACACGTGTGTTGGGTGTAGAGACACTAGTCTGTATGGAGTGTAGACACTAGTGTGTGTGGGTGTGTAGGTGTATTTCTACACGTGCTGGCTGACACGCTAGGCAGTGTCGGTGTCATTGTATCCACTCTGCTCATTCAGTCATTCGGCTGGAACATTGCCGATCCAATCTGTTCACTGTTCATAGCTGCACTCATATTCATCAGTGTTCTGCCACTGGTCAAAGAGACGGCACTCATCTTACTGCTGAGAACACCTGAGGAGCTGCAGCAGCCCCTCGCCAGCATCTTTCACAAGGTACTAGTCTGCTTGTTTGCACTTCATCACTCTCTGTCGGTTACTGGCCAGTGAAGGAGTCATCATTTTGCTCAGTGACTGCATTATGTCACAGATTTCTTCATAAAGTGAAGCAAGATTCTTTGTGAGCCTCAAGGCCAATGGGGTGATACTGATCTCCGTTTCTTCAGCCCTCAGCCAGACACCAGTTTACACTGCGAGACCACGGATTTGGTGCTATTGCATCGCACGGTGCGTTTGTTTATGTCCCGGCTTTCCTTGATACTCGGTTCACCTACCCACAAAGGGATGGCCAGGCTGAGTTTACACATTTTTTCATTAAGCAGCGTAGTGTTTGTGTAATGCAGTGTAAGCTGGTATGTGGTACTTGGACACATTTTGCCGCTAATAAACTAGTTATTCGCCAGACTTTGAGAGGAAGCTGAAAATCTACCTTTTACTACTTTTACATACTCATAATGCCATACCCGCTGTGTCGCCAGCGCCTCTGGGTCACTAGTCACATTCTGACATTAATGGATTTCAACAAATGTGATATTATTGTGCAGCGACGTTGTGGGTTAAAAAAAGCAGCTGGGAGGAAGTTGCAATTTTCCGACAAACGCTGCAGATTTCTGATTATGGATGCTTAAAATTTTAATTTTTTTCCTAACTTTTTTGAGACTGGGGTCTTTCGGTGCCAAATATTGCATTCTTGAACGAAAATTTTTGAATTAGAAGAATTTCTGACAGCCCGAAATTTAAGTAGGGGGCAATTACTTTCACCCCTGCCACGGTGCCAGTGCTGTTACTGTTGCTGCATGCATGCATCTGTCTGTGCGTGCAGCTGTTGTCAGACAACAGTGTCATCAGTTATAGCAACGAACATTTTTGGCGCCATTCGTCGCGTGTTCTCTGCGGCACAATTCACATTCAGCTTCAGCCGCACTCCAGTGAACAGAAAACCGTCTCACAGGTGGATGGGTCACCTGCTGTACTGTGTAACTTATTGTTGGTACTTAGTAATAGAAGCTGATCATCAGTTCAGTTGTTGACAAACGTATTTTTTGAACAGCTCACACATCCCAATAGTTGTCTTACACATTTAATACCAGATCTGCTGC
>Ga0209671_1001247_pt1 | contig 20691 bp, 13 predicted proteins | sample WorMetHERISLAND2_2_FD_187401 | JGI IMG/M metagenome (GOLD analysis project Ga0209671, IMG submission 187401) | Marine gutless worms symbiont microbial communities from Max Planck institute for Marine Microbiology, Germany - Olavius geniculatus... | ecosystem: Host-associated > Annelida >... | reverse complement strand
GTGATACAAGGAAAGGTGAGAAACGGAGGCAGATGAAGATGATAACGTGTCCTGATGATGTGACAATGACGTTATGATGAGAAAGGTGATGAGACAGGCGAGCAGATGCATGATGAATGATGATATAAGTCTAATGTGTAGTGTAGCAAGATGTGCAGTTTTTTGAAGTAAAAGCTCTGTATGTTTTCAAGTTTAAATACTCCTGGCCAGTATTTAAATATTAGCTGTAACATTTGGAATTTAAATAGTATTTAAATACCAACTTTGTCTGCAGCATTTTGTGAAGTATTTAAATGTGTGATGGAGGTACTTGTAACAACATTGACTTCATTACGGCTGAGGAAGACACATAGCAAGTTTATACAGTATGCTGTGAGATGATTTTATTACGCGCAACAGCAGATACCGCTGTAGCGCATCTTAGCCATTACAATTCTCTCTGTCTGTCCGTCCGTCTGTCCGTCACACGGGTGGATCAGTCAAAAACGGTGCAAGCTAGGATCACCAAATCATCACCTGCCTGGAAGACTCTAGTTTCAAGATCCGTAAAGCTTTTCCATAAATTCGCCAGGGGTCACCCGAGCAAGGGCGCTAAATAAGACGGGGGTGGGGAAAATTTGCGATTTAAGCCAATACGGCTGAGTGAGACCGGTCGTGCCGTTTGGCGCCCTCTGGCGAGAGTAAAAGAAACATTGTTACTAGGGTTTTCAAACATGCACCGCCGTTGCATGTTCCCCTTTGCTTTAGCTGGGCTTTTCTTGTTGCTGTTGTGATTGACAGCCCAGCTGTCCGTGTGCGCTGGAGACGAGTAGACAGCAATGGACAGCTGCCTGTGAAGTCGGTAGTACAAAGCTATGGCCGGGAGCTGATGATAACTGATGTGGATGAATCTGTGGCTGGCACCTATGAGTGTAGTGCCGTTAATGAACGACTCAAGTCAGCTGAACCCATCTCCGCACGATTTCAGCTAGTTGTTGAGTGTAAGCTGCTTCGCTATTCATCAGTGATTCCTTGCTTCTCACAATAGCGAGCTTTGGACTGCATGTCCATTTCGTTAGATGCATTTTTATCAGCATCTTATAATGCACCTGTATGGAAATCTAACTCGAAAACAAAAAGGCATCAAGGTATAGAAATTGCTGTGAATGTTCTTCGGGGCATGCGTAACTGGTGGGCCAAATTTCATTTCAAAAGTCACCAGACGTCGGAAATCTCTAGAAAATGGCACATATCTGTAGTTTACTTGTGAGTGGCAGATCATGCTCCAGATGGCTAAGGAGCATCAGGTGGCTTAAGCACCGACTGCAAACTTAACTTAGGACTAGGCATGTTTTGCACCTGGACAATTCCGAATGTCGGCACTGTTTATGATGTGTGGCAGTATGTTTTGTTTATATGTACATATGTGCGGCATGATAGTCTAACAGTAGCATGTCGCACTGGTGATTGCAAGGTCGCTGGTTTAACTCCTAGCCATTGCACTGCTAAGTAACAACCCTGGGCAAGTTGTTAAAAGTTAGAGGTGGTGATATAGCTCTTAATGGGAAACCCATCTCAGAGCCACAGAGCGTTACCTGCCATATGGGATCACACAGTGTTACCTGCCACTTGACACAGGTGAACACGCCCGCCTTAACCCCAGCCAGATAGACTGGTACTCGATTTACCTACCCTGGAGGGGTGGAAGGCTGAGTTGACCTAGGCAGCTAGTTACATACCGAGATGTTTTATCTACACGCAGGCAGTCACCCATCGCAGTACTAACCCGGCTCGGCATAGAGTAACTTCGTTGATCGGATGAAATGCATTACCGCTACGCCAAGCCACCACCTGTCACCAAGCAGTATTGTTTTGCCAGCTTAATTGCCAGGGAGGTAACACCATGTAACTGAGATGAGGTAACACCATGTAACTGAGATGCAGCTCACTGCCAGCTCAGGGCCTTGAAACGAAGAACCGACTTTACAGTCACAGAGCTTTGAGAGAGCGACCAGTGACTTTGCTTTTACCCATGCATGTGCACAGCTGTGCCATATCTGGTGGCACCACTGCAGAGTGTGGATACTTTGGAGGATGCGAATGTGACCTATAGATGCATGGCTGGCGGTGTACCAGAACCCACAGTCACTTGGTATTCCAACGGACAACTGCTGGCAGGTCTGTCACTGTGATTCGCTTTTTACATCACATATACTCACTGTTTACTGATACTTAATGGCGACAGGCTAACAGTAACAGTTGATGTGGATCTTCTTGTTGTTTATCATTGTTGTTAACTCACTGCTACTTTGTTAGCATTTGTCATGCATCAGAGTCGTGGAGTGTAGAGGAAAGTTATAGGGGATACTACACTCAGAGTTGGGTGTAGAACTCATTGCACAACTGTGTAGTGCCGGGAACTTATTGCAGTGAAGTTTGCTAATTGGATGAATAAATAAAATAAAAAAGGTAAAGAAAAAATTAAGTTATGATCAAACAAGGGCTGGTGTAGAAATTTTTCTGGGAGCAAAGACTAATTAGTTCTTTCCTCACTTTTTACCAACTATTTTTAATCTGTCATTTTCTCTATCTTCCTGCTATTAATTTAAGTTTCTCTTGTACTGTTTCTATTATCTTATTTTGTTCTTTGTCACAAATCAGACTCAGACGAATTCATTTGACTACAACAGAATTTCAAGACTGTGTGTATGTAGAGACCTAGCTATAAGTCATGTTGTCAAAGACAAAAGTCTCGCAGTCTCAGGTGAACGAAACGTCCTCGGTTTGATCGAGATTGTCTAACTTTTTTGTTTCATTGTTCTAGTGCACTTATTTACTTACTTACTTGAATCTGTTTTCACAATCTGTAATGTAGGATCGACGTTGGATTCGCGGCTGACGATTCGTGGAGATCGTCTCATGATGTCAAACCTGAAGAGAGCGGACACACAAATGTTTCAGTGTAATGCTAGCAATATTCACGGATACCTCGTTGCCAATGTTTATTTGAACGTTCAAGGTAATACTGCTGCTGCTCACCGTAAATGATAATTAGTAACATTATTGCAATAGCTGCTGTTGGTGTACATCAAGGCTGATTTTGATAATTTTTGGCACCACACTTTAGTACTGTCACTACACTACCTTGTGAAATGCAGAAGTCATAGTTTGGCTGTTTACAACAATGAATTCATACTGTGTAGCGCATGCATTGCCTCAGAAATGCACTGAAACCACAAAATCATTGAAAATCTGTTACGTGTTTAACAATAATGATATTTATTTTGATATTGTATGTCGACAAACTGAAATGACGCATCAACAGCGAGTGAGCTGCTCTGCGTCGCGCATTATTGAATGTGCTGTTGGCAAATGGCATCAAAGCCCACTGCTCGCATTCGTGCTGGAGGAGGACATTTTGAGCAGGTGCTGTAATAAAAATGATGCAATGTAACACATATGACTTTTTGAGAGATAATAACTTTTACTCACATCTGTCACTATTCAGTTAATCATTTCTGAGCCAACGCATGTGTCAACCCATTATGAGTTCATTGTTGTGAATGGCCAAACTACAACTTCTGCATTTTACAAGGTAGTGTAGCGACAATATTAAGGTGAGGTGGGCTAAACTACAGTCATTTATGTCAAGTTTCTTTGTGATGCTGTGTGCTAAAAATTATCAAAATCGGCCAATGTTTCACAGAGTTATTTGAAATATAAAAGTGGCTCCAATTTTTTGAGACACGGTGTATAAACATGTGAGCTAGTCTGTGCCTCTACTGTTTCTGATATGCTAATAATAGACCAATATGCCACTGTGTCATCTGTGTTAATTAATCAATTGATTGACTCGTGGTGGCTTGAAACTACCTGTGAACCTTGCAGTCTTAGTAAATCACATGCTTTGTAAAAGCATGGTATTCTGCAGACTTTGTCATTTTCTGGCTGTGACATAATGCACGTTACATCTTTTGGTGTTGAATCATATAGGATGTAAATTATTTTAGAATTTATATAGCGTGTAATGTTCGTGTGAAACCAGCCAAATCTGAGGCACAATATCTTGATGTTCGTTTCAAAAGCTTGATTTCATTTTAACAGCGCAAGTTATTTGTGGATCAAACTTGCTTATTCGTGTGCTGATACAACAGCTGCACCTGCGATACGCACTTATATATACACTGTGTACAGCGGAGGCACCTTCAATAAGGTCCGACCCATATGGTGAGATATCTCTGGCTGTCGGTAAGTCCAAGACTCTCCAGTGCCATGTGGATGGGGCTCCGGCGCCTGTGATGGCTTGGTACCGTGGTTTGTTCCTGCCTAACTCTACCGACACGCTCGTTACTCAAGGGTCCAAGATGCAGCTTCAGGTTACTGTACTAAAAATTTGGTCTTGTTTTGCAGAATTTTCTGTGTGATAGAATTGATATTATTAGTAACAGTAGCAGTTTCATCAGTGCCGCAAGCACTTAAATACTGGCTTTAAAAGTTCTCAGCTATGCAACAACAGTGACTAGCGATTTTCGACACAACCGATTCGCCACTTGGTTGTTAGTGGTTTGACGACTGTTGCAGTGTAGTGATGCTGTAACACTGATGGCTGCATGGCATAACAGTTATGTCACTCGACACTGGACTTATGATCTGAAGGTTGTGAGTTCAACTCCTGGTCGGTTTTTTATCAAGTGGTTACGGCTTGGATCAGTGACTGTCTGCGGACAGGTAAACCACGCCAGCAGGCCTATATAACCAACACAGGGGTAGGTAAATTGATTACCAGCTTCCTTGTCTGGAGTTAAAGTGGGACATGTACATCTGTGTCAGATGGCAGGTGACTGTGATCTCATGTGGCAGGTGATGCTCCATAGCTCTCCAGCAGGTTTCCCATAAACAGCTATACATAACCTTCAACCTGTAGCATTTAGCTGTTGTGTCTGTAGAACGTGTCTATGGCTGACGCTGGTGGATACTACTGTAAGGCAGTCAACAGATATGGCAGTGCTGTTGTGCGTGTTCGGCTTAACGTTCGTGGTCAGTATCTCCAATCTCTCGCACTTTCCAGCGCTTTTTTCATGCAGTGTCATTTTTGTTTGGTGTTATCATGGCATTATATCTGTAAGCTTTGCATCCAGGTAATAAGTCTGCATGTTTTTTTGAGATTTTGACCAATGCATTATTATACACCATGCCAGCAACCAAAGTCAAAGCATCGAAGTAACGAAATAGTTTATAAATGGAGTGATATTTGTAGCAACTTGTGCAGAGGGGGGAGGGGGAACGTGCCCAACTGCCCTCCTGCTGATCAATGGAAGCTGGCTATTAAGCGTGGTTATGGTGGAAGAGCGACGCTACGGTTTCACGACTACGCGACTACCTGACCTGACCTGACCTGAGAGTTATGATCGGATTATATGATTGGTTTGATTGTGTGACTGCTGTATAGAGGGCACGAGAGTGTCAGTGTACCCGCATGCACAGACTGTCATGGCTTTGAGCAACGTGACTGTACAGTGTCTGGTGACCACTGATCCAGACGAGGCATCGTCGCTGCAGATCCACTGGAAGCGGGCCGGTAGATACCTGGTCATGACGGAGCTCTGCCGACACCGTTGTCTGATCACAACGTATGACGGGACTCGTAACAGCACACTACTCATCACCGATGTGACCGTGGCTGACTCTGGCCTTTACGTCTGCCATGCCATCAGCAGGGTCGATGTCTCCGATGCTACTGCCTCACTTCTCGTTAAAGGTTTCTCGCTGTCTCTGTCCTTTATGTTCATTGTCATTGTCACTGGCATAGCCATAGGGGGGGCACTGGGGGAACGTTCCCTCTCCCCCCTGCAGAAGCCTACTCACTTACTCAAAATAGTGCCATAAATGCACCAAAACACGCCATTGTCACACGCAAAGTCCAACAATTTTCTGGGGAGGGGCACAGCCTTCTTTATGGGAAAGGGACACCCCTTCCCATACCTCACCCCTCAAGTGCCCCCACTACAACTAGATCTTGGCTACACCGCTAATCACTGCAGGTTTATTTTCCACCATAAGCACAGCAAATAGCAGTAATTGGTAGTATAATATGCTGGAATTCAGTTGGAGGGTTATTTACTTATGCTGTTAACATTTTGATGTAGGTGAAACAGTTTTGCAGGTGCAAGTGGTCTAGTGGTCAGAATGTCAGACTTGTAGCTTTCAGGTTATGTTTCAAATCTCACTGCAGGGCATTTGCAAGCAACTGGAGCAAGTGGCTAACTTATTGTATGATCAGGTCAATACTTAGCCTCCTAATCGTAGCAGAATTTAAAATGAGTAGTAGCTTAGGGGTTATATGTGAAGGCCTTGTGTGACTTATTGGGGTGGCAGGTCGGGTTGTTTTCTAATTTCTAGCACGAGCCGCATAACGCGCTGCGATATCATTAGCTCATGCCAACCAGCGGCAGCTAAAGAGATTGTAAAGCACTTCTGGTCATGGCTGCGGCTCACGTAAGCAGCACTAGTTTACTGTAGCAGGTAGTGGACGTTTACTTTGTTTATGTCGATGTGCTTAGATTGTCCGCAGGCACCAGTGAACGTGAGTGTGAAATGTCGGACCACTACTGTGGCGGAGGTGGACTGGCGGCCAGGCCGTGACGGCAATGACCTCATCGTCAGCTATGCAGTTTACTACAGCTGGTCGGCGCCTGGGGCCGGTGGCTCCTATGAAGCGCTCGAGGTTGCCGGTAACACTACATCAACACTGGTGCCGGTCCGGCCATGGCTGATGTACACGTTCGCACTCCAGGCTCGTAATGGGATTGGTTGGAGCGAGGTAGCTGAGCTGGTCCACTGTACCACTCCGCAGACGGCACCCGACGAGCATCCACGTGACGTCTGCACCCAGACCAGACTCAGTCATCAGCTTGTCGTTGTCTGGCAGGTCAGTATGATAAGGGTTGTAACTTTTGCAGAAAAATGGCATTTCTGAATTTTTGCTGATATTTTTCCAGAAATTCTTGGAAATTTCCCGAAAAGTTAGCGGTTATCAGTTTTTCAATAGCTTAAGCATTTTAATAGCACATAACTATCATGAGCGCTTGGCCACGAGTGATTGGCGCCAGGCTGTGCGGAATAGTTTAGTTTTCAGCTGGCGTCAGAAATAGGATGATGATCACAAGTATGAACAACTGTTGGCAGTGAGTTCTATGCTGTGGAACCTGATACAGAGAAGCTGTGTGGTCCTCATTGATGGATATCACACGTATGAAATCAAAAGACTCCCATATGGGTTCCAAGAACGTAACAGTGCTCTTGTATGCCAATGGATCAGATTGGTCCTTAGTCTTAGTGCTGTGCCGTTTCGCTAAACTTGCAACAGCAAATATCTGGATAATGTCTGAATCTTTTTTTGGACAATGTTTGAACAATTTTTCCACAACAATTTTCCAACATTCTCCAACTCCAACCTTACCTCGAAAATTAACATTTCTGCTTCGTACTTCAGTCATGCTCACTACATTTTTTTGTCTGTCTACTCATTGTAGCCGATGCCGAGAGTGAAACACAATGGCGTGGGCTTTCACTACGTCGTTGAGTACAAACAGTTGTCAGAGAACTCGTCGTCCAACGCTGTGGTGGTGCCTGACTGGACAGTGGGTGAACTGGTGTTGGACGACCAACCAGTCTTCACTGCCTATGAGATCTCTGTGAGAGCTGTCAACAATGTTGGTACTGCTCCACAGGATGTGCTCAGCATCAGGATTGGCTACTCCGGAGAAGACGGTTTGCATCTTGGCAAACTATTTAAATAAGCAAATAAAGCTATAGGGCTAATATTAAAACAGTTAACAGCTGTCATACATACTTACATATTTTGTTAACTGGCACAAATGTGAAAACAAACAGTACATTGATATTGGATATAGTCAAGAAGGTAAAGGTAAAGGTTGTCAATCTGTATAGCACATCGTCGCAAACACGCCTGTAATGCGCTTTCGTCACTAACCAGAGCTGCCTGCCGCACGGCCACCGCGTGCAGCCTGCAGACACAGGCTGGCGCAGTGGCCGGCTAGGCAACCCCAGTCAGCTGTACCAAGGTCCCCACCTTCCGTAACCCATGTAAATGAGTTACTACTCATTTTACCGTCCCACGGAGGGTAGAAGGCAAAAGCAGTAGCAACACTTGTGCTGAAAAGACAGCAAGGTTGGGGTATGCACTTTCAACTGCCCTGCCATCATGTACTTGTAAAAACAGTGTGGCAAGCGTAGTGGTTAATATGTTCATGAAGTTAGTCGATGTAAGGCATGATTAGTACTTGGATGAGTAATTGTCGGCAGATAGGTAAATCATCCCGGTACATAGCTGACCACCTAGGTCAACTCAGTCTGGCCATCCCTTTATGGGTAGGCACAACAGGTACAACAAGTACCACCAAAAGCTATAGTGTAAACAGGCACACCACACAATGCACTAGCCCAGTAGCTGTCTACTACAGTCATGAATTGGTGGTCTTGCAAACTTGCAGTGAACTGGTGTATGGCTGAGGGCTAAGGAAACGGACATCAGCGTCACCTTTGTGACTCGGAAATGACTACCCTTTGGCTGACCATTAGGTCGAGCCTAGAATACGATGTGTCTGTCTGTCATCATTCTGTCTGTAATGCACGTATTGTGGCTAAACCGTATGTTGTAGAGGGTTGGCGATGGTATCGTTGGATAGGGTGATAATGAGTTCATATAGGCTGTCAATAGTAACCATCTGTATCTGCAGCAGCTTGGGGCAATTTTTACGTTATAAGCGCATTATTATTTAAGTGGTATTTAAAGTGTGTTTGCTGTGGTTGCATGTAGTTCCGCTGGAGTATCCAACTAATGTGACCTGGATTGAGTCGAGTCTTGGCAGCTTGAGCGTTGAGTTGACGTGGGATGCTGTCAGTCAAAGTCCGGACACTGTTCGTGGCTTTTTCATAGGATACCGGGTATGCGCCAACTCGTTTGACTATAGCTGTAGTTCCCTAGCCTATTATAGCTGTATTTCTCGCTACGTGGATGATGGCCTAGCTCGGTGGTAATGTTCTTGGTCGTATCAATAAGATGCTCAGTGATGAGTTAGGTTAGTATCAAGTATCACAATTGGCAGGTTAAAGGTTAAAGATGGTGATATAGTCCTTAATGAGACACCCGTCGCATAGCTACGGGGCGTCACCTGCCGTATGGAATCGCACAGTGTTACCTGCCACCCGACACAGGTGATCACGCCCTGCCTTAACCCAAGCCAGATAGGCCCTACTCGATTTACCTACCCCAGAGGGACGGAAGGCTGAGTTGACCTAGGTGGCTGGTTACATACCGAGATGGTTTACCTGCCCACAGGCAGTCACCCATCGCAGTACTAACCAGGCCTGGCGTACAGTAACTTCATTGATCAGATCAAACGCGTTACCACTACACCACGCCACATGTGGATATAGCTGAGTTGGCCAGGACATATACCAATGCATGTCAGTATTTGACCAAACCATTTTGGCCATCCTTCCATTGGTCGGGTAGTCAGAATGAGTACCGCTGACTTTTACACTTGCTGCTAGAAAAAAATGATAAGTTCCGTATAGCAGCATAGGGCTGTGGTATGATAGTGGCCATCATAGAGACTTGGTTGGTTAATGGTGCTGGCTGTTAACCGAGCCAGCCATCCGGCCGACTTGGGCTGTATGCTAGCTTATTTGTGTTTAACCCTTGTCGGCTCAAAGCAACGAAAAGAGCACAAACTCCCACACAGGTAACCTTTGGTCTGTGTGCACATTGTCAGCACTCAGTGCTTCCATTGAGAGTGTACATGTAAGTAATTACTAATTACAGTACATTACGCCTCGAAAAGATATAAATAAGATGCACAGTAGGTCAAATGAGACTTGGTAGGATGGTGTCAAGCAGGATATGAACTGTTTTCACTTACTTCAAGTGGATTGACAGGGCAGGAATAAATGGAATGGAGATGTGGAGGCACAGAGAATGTTAACCGAAGATGCAGTCAAAATGCTGTATTTGTGGGAAAGTAACTCAGATTTGGTTTAGTTGTGCCTATGTGTGTTACTGAAAAATTCAGTTAGAATGCTGTGCTGGTGCTTGGCAATAACTATAGTTACAAGTAATTTGAGCCAAGTTCACGAGATGCGCGACAGCCTAGCAGTTTCTGTTCACAGGTTGTCTTGGTCTATCTCTATCGTGGCAATTAACTCTTGAAAACTGCATGCGCCGCAGCCACAAATTGCAAAAAAAACACTAAAACCACCTATTTTGGGGGTTCAAGGTCATTCAGTGTCATCGATGTTGACACCACTAAAAAGCTTGTCCCTATTGCTTGTTATGATAAGCAGCATGTCTGTGCCTATCTGCGACCGTTTTCACGCTACAGCTATGGGCACAAAATTTTGTCACGATAAACTAGAGTCCTTGGGGCAGCCTACAGTGAAGATCTCGTGATCCTAGCTTGCATCATTTTGACTCAATACAGCAGTGTGACGGATGGACGGACAGACAGACAGGCGGATGGACGCCTAGAGGATGACTAAGACGTGCTTAGCATTATGTGCTGTCACGCGTAAAAATGCTCAATGTTTGTATGTGATGTGAGCAGATGAAGTTCTGGAAGATTGCTAGTCCTCACAATGTCATCACAGAAGACCTGATACTGCGGTCCGTCGATCACTGTCCACTGAAGAGCAAGTGGGAAGGACGTCGGCTGAAGAGAGACCTTGCAAAGGGGGACACAGATGTTGTCAGGGGTCGGATTGACAGACTGTGGCCTTACACTGCCATCAGTGCTACGGTATCGGTGCTCAATAGCGCTAGGCAAGGTCCACCGAGTGCTGCAGTTCACTTTCACACGAAGGAGTCCGGTATGCTGCTTGGATTGCTACAGTTTAGAGTAGAAGCAAGCATTTCTGTTTGTTGATTGCGTCGTGCTGCATTGAACATTGGGTCATGCCTGTGAACATGCACACTGCACGTTAAATACTGCATTATTGTGTGACAGTCTTATTAGGTTGCTGTTAAGGTCTTGCTCATTTGTCCGTCTGCCTGTCTCTTTCATTTGTCTTCTACAGGCTCATAGCCTGAAAGAAAAAAGCTGAGGAAAACCCAAATTGGTGTGAACATTCCCCAGGGGGCAAGAGTAACCAGTGTCTTATTTTTTGGCTTAAATGGCCTTGGGTCTGGTGAATGGTCGCATGTCAGCACGAGACCAACTTATTTTTCTAGTCGTCACTCCTGGCTCAGGAATCTTCTTGGCATGATGTGTCACTGTTTGTAACAATTTTGTCTCATGTTGTGGGACAGTTGGATGACTAAATGGAACATTATGTTGAGCTGTTTGCAATGGATGAGTCTTTTAGACACCATGACCTCCGTTTCGTTGATTTTTTCGTTAATTGTGACGTAGCAGACTTATTTAACTTGCTGTTACATAACATGTGATAAGTGATGGTAACTTGGTATACGTAACTGTATGTGTGTAAAGTACCGGGAGTGGTGAAAGAACTCAAGGTTGTTGAGAGAGGTTGCAATCACTTCACACTGACATGGCTTCAGCCAGCTCCACCCAACGGCGTCATCACTGGCTATGTTCTACGCTATAGACCTGGTCTGCAGTTTATGTTGCAATCATTACTAACACACAGTAATGCAGGTCGTAGCACTGAGCCTTTGTTAGTTTGTAAAAAAAGGTAAGTCTGGCGGGAATTTGCAATTTTCCAATAGACTGCTGAAAATGTCCAATATAGAAAATTATGAGTGTTTAAAATTTTAATTTTGCCTCTAAATTTCACGAAAATGCTGATTTCCATCCCCACATTTTTCATCTTTGGACAACAGTTTTCTGACAATTTTTCAATACCACAAAATTTGGGGAGACATTTGTTTCATGGCCTCTACTGTGCACAAGGCCGTCTTTTGCCAGCGCAGAGCCCTTGGCACTGACTTACCTGCAGGGCCCTTGATACCTGTGACCTCACCACACAACAACTGTAGGATAGGCTTAAGTCTGTATGTTATATAGGGCCATAGTTTTTGTGTTTCTTAATGTTCACAATTTTGCGAGCAGAAATTTGGACCCCAGATTTTAGCTTTCCCGAACATTTTTTTGACTTTTTTTTGAGTTCAAGTTGTGACAATAATTCATCCCTTGAGGTGACAGAAATTGTTCAAACTGATCAATCGATCCATCGTCTGTTGCAGCAATTACAACCGTAGCATGGGGCCCTTTTGGGGCGCGGGGCCCTTGGCACAGTGCCATGGTGCCACCCCCCTCCCCCTAAAGATGGGACTGACTGAGCACAAGTGCTGAATTGAAGCTGTTAAAGCAGTTTAATAATAAGCTAAATAATAAGTGTACAGTTGAACCAATGACAGTACACAGGGTTGGCAAGTTTTATTCACAGGTGGTTTAAACCGCGGTTTAAATCGGGTTGGGCAAAACTAGTAAAATCGACTTTAACCCGGGTAAAACTGGGCAAAACTCATTTTTTACTGCAAAAAGCACTAGTTGCTTCCATTTATGTCATAAACTTATAAGAATTGCTTTTTGACAACAATTTGACATAATGTGTTCGTAAACAAATCTTTAAGACATCATCACAGCTAAATATGGACGCACGTTGATCAGCTACAATGAACATTGCGCAATGTTATCCACTGTGAACCTCACTATGAAAAATGCAAATAATTCACTAGGCAGAGATTACAATGAAAAATGAAAAAAACAGTCAGTGATATGGGATACAAGTACAAGTGCTGCAAGTTACAACTAGTCTATAAGCAAGCAAAGTAGTTTGTATTTAATTTGTGTTAGCACGAAGTCCAAAACTTCAACCTAAAATAATACTGCTGATCAACACCAAAACATCAAAATGCTTAAAGCGTGGTCTGTATTCTAAGAACACTTTAACATACCAGCAAAAAAACTCAACATCAAACATCAGAACTGCTCAGAGAGACTAGCCAGCAAGATTGTCATCAAGAGTTAGTACTCTTTATCAAGTTAGCAAAATTTCAACATCAATTAATTAGAGAGTGTGCTTTTTTGACATACCATTTGTTTACTCATTTGTTTATCTATTCATGAATACTTCACACTGTGCTGAAAAATTATGAAAGGTATATTCTTACCATAAAAGTATTTCTCAGAAATACTCTAATTAATCTTTGCAGTAACATTTTTGTAAATTATTTTTCAAATTTTTACAGCTTTAGCAACCACATCTACCCCACCCAGCAGCCTAACTCCTGCATACAATGCACTACATTGTGTACTGTAGCCAGCAACAGAAGTCGAGAAACCTAATGTAAGTTTTACCCAGTTTTGCCCGGTTTAAACCGGGTTTTACACACTGAACTGGGTAAAACCAGTTTTACCCAGGTTAAATACCAACCTTGACAGTACATAATACATACGTAAGAGCTTGGCACTGTGAGTCAAAGTTGGTTTTTAGTTGCACAGTTTCAGCGATGATCCGTTTTGATTTCAGTGTTTTGTGTTTGTACAGAGAATGTTTCAGAAGATGAGCAGCACGAACTAGTCCTAGAAGCATCAGAGCATCTTTCAACGAGGCTTCATGGTCTAAGGAGCGATGCGTTTTATCTGATGTCTCTGTGTGCTATGACGTCAGTTGGCTGCGGACCGATCATCTCAGTCTCAGCACGCACCCGGCCTCTCTCATGTCTGTTACTTTCTTCATGTTTCTGATTTTATTTTGTTCCAAAAGTTTGTAAGTAAGAAAGTGAAAGCTGTTTAAAGATTGTACATGCCTGTGGCATCGTGGCCGGGTGGGCAAGGGACATTTGCCTCTTGGCTACATTTTAGTCTGTCGGAAAATTTCTTCTTGTCAGAGAATTTTTGTTCAAAAATAGAAAACTTGGAGCTGAAAGTTTTCCATTTTGGGGGATTTAGGAGCACAATCAAAATCCTGAGCACTCGCAGGTCTCTGTTGGAAGTTTGCAGGCCACCATACCGCCAGAGTGTGTGATGTATACATCAATATCACTTGTGTGACTGTCTGGTTGTGTATTGCAGCAGTGCCTGATAAGCCGATGATTTCAGAGGTGATATCCGGTGAATCGTACGTGGTAGTGGCATGGCACGTGATGTCAGACGTCAATGCCAACCCAGGACACATTTTTTACCTCAGATACCGACACATAGGTGAGATGATCCTGTCATTTGTGGCATGTGTGATCTTCTGCTTATTCAGTGTTTTGTCTTTCATTTTGCATGGATATGCCGTGGCGTTTTCTGGAGTAGTATTGGTAGTTTTTTTTGTTAAAGCAGAGGGAACAAAGAATACCACGAAGCAAAGAAAATAAACCAAGTCTAAGTGATACACTGAACCGAAATGACACACGGTTCAACTGTCCAGTCTGTATCTTTGTTTTATTTATAGCAGAAAATACAAAAGCTTTGAGCTGGAAAATGGTTGTTGCAAACAGATGAAACGTGAGAATCAAAGGTAAGTCCATTGTCCAGGATCACTTACATACGGACTGAATGAACTCCGTGCGATACATTAGCCTTGTATCTGCGATCTCACAGTGTAGACTCATGTCTGGCTGAAGGCTAAAGAAACAGAGATCGGCATTCGTCACCTTATGAACCTTGTGGCTCAGGATGGAAGGACATTGGTGGCTTGGCATAGCGGTAACGTGTTTCATCCGATCAATGAAGTTACTCTAGGTAAGCCATTTTGGTATGTAACCAACCGCCTAGGTCAACTCAGCCTTCCATCCCTCCAGGGTAGGTAAATTGAGTGCCGGGCTATCTGGCTGCGGTTAAAACGGGGTGCATTTACCTGTGTCGGGTGGCAGGTAACACTGGGTGATCCCATACGGCAGGTGGCGCTCCGTAGCTTTGAGATGGGCTTCCCTTTAGGAGCTATGTTGTCACCTTTAACTTTAACCATGTTTAAAGTGTGGTCAGCTGCGTGTATAATTATATTACGCACAGAGTCGGATGAATGGCAGATGTCAGAGAATGAGACGCAGCTCAACTTCATCAACATCACTCAGCTGCAGCTGAATGATGAGTACCAGCTGCTGGTCATGGCGCTTAATGATGTCGGCCAAACAGCCTCCGATTACATACGTGTCATCGTTGGAATGCCATACGTCGAATTTGGTATTTTGTCCCTCATTTTTTAGGTGATAGAATCCGTTAATTGTGACAACAGCCGTGCATGAGAAAGAACTGCTGCCATAGAAAACAAGTTGCAAAGGAGCTTACTTTTTCTGTGAGAACAACGCAAAGTAAAATAGTCATATTTAACCGCAAATGGTATCACTGTTGTACGGAAATAAGCAAAATGCGTATACACTATGCAAAGTGAATGTTTTTACTTGTTTGCAACACATCTTGGCTTTATATTAACTTACCTAACTGTTGCTAGATGTTAAACTTAGCATCTATATCTTCCTGTTGCAACAAAAATATAAGTCATCCATAAGTTGTTGCCACGTATAAGTTATTGGATGAATGGTGGTATGGTGTGTAAATTACCGGGAGTAGCGAGAGGTATTTAAGGGTTATGGATGCCATCTTTTATTTGGCATAACTCAAAACAAAAAAGTAGTCAGGCTGAACCTAAACAAGGTTTTACATGGCATTGATGTAGACATGTTGTTTGAAAGCAGCATGTGGTAGATGTGTCAATTGGCTGTACTGCAGCATCAGTGACGAGTGGACATGCATTTGGCTCAGTGATTGGCTTTGTCGTCATCATTATACTGCTGATCATCTGTCTCACTGCATGTCTCGTTCGGCGCACACTTGCGCGCAGATACAGTGGTACATTGCTATGCTCATGATCTTAGATCTTGCTCCAGCGTGAGCTAACAGTAAGTAAGTAAGTGAGCTAGTAAGATTATTGCTGTAGTGCAGTTAGAAGTCGGACGTCGGAATGCACTGTGCTCAGTGTGGTCCGTTACTGGCACTGTTTTTAAGCCGCCTGTACATAGTAATGTTTTCGCTTTGTTTCTTTCACTTTTTTTATTTTTTGAAAATTTTTTTTATTTTTTATTTTTTGAAACTGGACAGCAGACAAAGACCAAAATTGGGGGATGGACAATTCTTACCTGGAAGGAATTGATACCAAATTTCAGTTTCATCAAGAGGTTTTGGAAGGAGGCTCACATTTATAATCGACAGCTTGACGAATCGGCAGCCGTGGACTAAGACAATTGGACTTACAGTGCTGGGTGGCCTCACGTTGGGTTTTGCCCCAAGTTTTTAGTTTGGCCAAGTTTCAGCTGCTGGTAGTTAGCTGTTTCGTCGTTGTGTGCATAGAGGCCTCTCTGTCTGTCTGTATTGGTGTTGCTGCTGTGTCTGTTGTAGCGAACGAGAAGGAGACACTGCAACACAGCAATGGTACGCCGACAGACGACTTGGAGTTTGTAGACGTTCTGAACCCGTGAGTCTCTCACATTCTCTCTGCTTCATTGTGCCGCCATCTCTCCATATTACACGCATATTGCTTATCTCTCTGTCCTGTACGGGTTCCTCGGAAAGACATGGAAAAACCGAAATTGGTATGAAACTCAGCGGCATAAATCTATCGTCTTTTTTGGGTGGATAATTTAAGATGGTGCATGCTTTGAGTTGCAGTAGACAGTTTAATAGGAATTCACAAACATCTGGCCCTTCCGGTACTATCGCTGCCAGCCTATTTAACCTCTAAAGAGTCATGTTAGTAGTGCACAATTACTTTGACCCTGGTTAACATGACATTGCAAACCTACAGTGTGGTTAAACCGCACCCGGCTTGATAAACGCAGCATCTTTCACAACTTTTTCTGCAGTCTTGCATCGTAAAGCAAACGACAGTGAAGTCTGTGCTATCTGAGTGTGGTTTATTCATGATACTGACAGTAATACTGCACTGTCTGGAGTGGAATAAGCTGATACTGCATACTCAACTAGCCACTACAGCGGTGCAGTATTTAGTACATAGTGGTACATTGTTAGGACCGCCCCTGTTTCTTTCAGTTACGCACGCGTGCTTGCATTTTGTCAACTGTGAACAGTCGATAGTGGCATCTGGTCTATACAATGGTCTGCTTTTCACGCCTGTTGTGACAGTCGTCTGGCGGCCCAGTTGCACCCTGTAGACGTGACCTGAACAGCATGTGCTGATTGATGTTACTGCGCATGTGCGAGAGCTCGTCTTGGCAAAGAGATGACAGCTGAACGTTATTACCTGCTTGAGCACTCGAACAGTCAACACGTCGTGCTCTGTATATGCGCTAGTGGGTAGTCAACGTTAGACACAAGACGTATATGTGAAACGACAAACTACGTTGTACGTTGTACGAACGAACCTACGGTTACGAACAACTTCTGAAGGAACGCTTCCTGTATGACTACGACTACACGACACACGTCTGCGAGTCAGTTGGCACGTGACCGTGTCCACGCAGCACGTGGCAGGTGGTTCCTCGTCAGTTGTCCGACTATCATCGTCCGCCACCCAACTTCCGTCTTCCAGCACCTGGCAAGCGGGTTCAACGGCAGCCACCCGACTACCGCCTTCCGTTCGTCGTCGTCTTCCGTCTTCCGTCCGCCATCCTTCGGCTTCCACCTCGCATCACCGGCCAGCTACAGGACAGTCGCATGTTACGATTTTGTTTGCTGCTGCGCTTTTATGTTTTAGTTCCATTCCCTAGACAATAGCCATTCACCGTATATCGTTGTTCATCTTGCTTTAATATAAATTTTATCAAACTGTATGAGTTATTGAGCAAGTGCAATCTAAGCCACACAAGCAAAAACGTAACAACATACTAGGCAGCTGTGGTCTGTTAGCTGATGGATTATTGTAATATATTGACAGCAACATATTGATGCATCGTGCATTGGCGCCATCACTCGACAGCATGGCCAAGTCACTGGACAGCGTTGGAAGTCTTGGAGAGTTTGGGGAACCAGGTCCAGACCCGGCCAAGTTCATTGAAGACGGATCGTTCATCGGCGAATACAGTTTCTGAGTTGATGATAAATTCTTTCAGTTAACAGTGCTATACGTGATTGCTTTTCACTGCTAATTTTTTTATTTCTAGATCAATGATGATTATATTTTTGTTTGCAGTGAATTTTATGGTTACTCTTATAATTGCGGCAGTTAATAATGACTGCAGGTTGACAGTGACGACACAGATTGCCAGCTGCACTGAATGTGCAATTTTATGTTCGTTTTGTTGTATTGTAAGCGATAAGCCACATTACAAGTCTTGCCTCTCTGTCTGTAGTCTGTCTGTCTGTCCTGTTTATTTTTTATAATAAAACAGGCTCCTAATGTTTTTTTCTTGGCAGGCGTAAATGGTGTACCGGTTTTTTTTGGCACAAAATGTCAGGGATCAAGATACAGGATGTACAATTGTAATAATGCATATCTTGTGCAAACATGGCTTCCATAAACATGATTTGAGTTGACCAAATTCATTGAGATCAATCATCACAGCTTAAGGCCTGGGTGTAAAAGTGGACTTTCAGTGGAAATTCAAAATAAGCATATATGCATAAGAAGGCAGACGGCGGCATCTAATTTTGGTGGTTTGTCTGCATCATTTGTTTTAGCGTTTATTTGCTGGCCGTGGAATAACTGCAGTTAGCAGACAGGTCAAAGGTAAATCAGAGGTAGGTGGGCCTATAATGTGGTGCTCTGTGATAAGATTGTCTTTATAATTATTGCATTGAACATCTGTTATGCAGTAGTCTTAGTTTTGATTTGACAAGTTCAGAGACAGTTCGTCATTTTTTTACTGATAGTCATTTGTAATCAAAGTGCATAGTGTTGTGCGTGAATAATTTTGCATTTTATGTTCATCTTGGATGGTTCATGTTCTACATTGCCAATTTGCCACTAGTCATATTTTGTTTTATGCGAATAATTGTTTTGCGTTGTTCCACAAGATGTGATGGTAGTGTGACTACTGTTTTAATTCCAGTTGATTGATCGTGTTCATGGTTATGTGCTTTAGTGCTGGTTATACTATAGTGAAGTCAATAATGTTTGCTGTTCATTGTTTATTGCTTTTTTTGACATAGTGGTGTGCATATCGTATCAGTGATGGTGGCATTGTAGGTTAAACAAGAAATTTGAGCTAATGCTCATGAGACGTGCGAAAGCCTATAGCAGTTCCGGTTTAGTAGTTTAACTGAAAATTAGGGTGTTCACGCTTAGTTAATATATAAATACCAAAGTGTCTATCTGGATCGCATGATGATAGTTCCGTGGCGCCACCTTGTGAATGATATAGACTTGTGTCGCAGCCCAAAATCACCAAAAAAATTCATAAAACCCCCTATTTTGGCATTCAGGGTAATCCAAGGTCATTGAATCTGGCGCCAATGGAGAGCCAGTGCACGACTTCCTATTAGTGATTAGTAGTAACCTAGGCCCTATCTTGCACCGTCTAAATCAGTGATTTTCAACTGGGGTTCTGCGGAACCCAAGGGTTTTAGAATTAAGGCCACAGAATTACTAAGCACCAAATACTTAGTTCGAAATTAGCACTTCTAGCCGTATATATTTGCATACATTGTTGAATATTTTTCTTCTTGTTATTAGTCTTAACATATTTGCATTGAACAATGAACATTAACATATTGGTGTTAGCGTTAAAAGTCGTTTGTCCATTTATTGAAAGAAGTTCAATTCATGAAAAGTTCCGCTTGGAACATATAAAAAGTCTCACGCAGCAGCGTAGCTAGATACGCTGTGGCGTCCAGACCCCCTGAGCTGCTTGAGGGCTTTCATGTAAAACGTAAAAGATCCAATGATAATTTTTTGGAGTTGGTGGAAGGGGGCTAAACGGCTATTGGCGACTGCCTCGTAGACTGCTTTTGGTTAAATACAATAACGATTTGCTGTTTACATGTGAAATAAAGTTGCTAAATAATATTGTCTTATGCGGTTAAATTAAACAAGTCTTTGTCTTTGTCAGTTTAATAGGACTTTCTCCCCATATCCCTTCTGATTCTCTGTTCTCACGTTTGTTAGGGGTTCCGCTGCAGCAAAAAGGTCGAAAAACACTGGTCCAAATTCTTAGTTTCAGGGCTGTTCTTTTACTGTTGTTTTCTTTTGGTTGCCACTTTCTGTGAAGTGTGACAGATTCAGTGAAGTGAAAGATTTGTGAATTTAGTTCTCGTGAGTTTTATGGGCTGAGATGTGGTTTATGCACCTGAGATGCTTTTGAACTTCAGTGGCGGATTCAAGGGGGGGCAGGAAGGGGGCCGCCTTATTGACTGGATGCATTTTGTAACCAAGTCAAATTTTGCACCAAAATTTATTATATTTGCATAAGTTTAAATAAACATTATGGGGGTATGCCGTCGCCCCAGACCCCACCTTTTAGCCCCTTATTCTAAAATTCTGGATTCACCACTTTTGAACTTGCATTAATCTTCAATGATGCTGATAGCAGTTTATCAGTCGGTCGTTATTGTTGACTGTTGTTTAATTCAGTGGCTTCTATCCCTATACCTGGCGGGCGCAGCTTGCGCCCAGTGAAAAATAGAGGGGGAAGTTTTGATGAGGTTGCAGATCAAAACTTCCCCCCTATTTTCACTGGGCAAACTACACCCTTAACAAAACTTCCCCTCCTTATTTTTTTTACTTTCCTTCCTATTTTTCAATCTGCGCCGTTAATAAAACTTTCCCCCTTTTTTCACTGAGCGAACT
>Ga0209671_1001246_pt1 | contig 20691 bp, 14 predicted proteins | sample WorMetHERISLAND2_2_FD_187401 | JGI IMG/M metagenome (GOLD analysis project Ga0209671, IMG submission 187401) | Marine gutless worms symbiont microbial communities from Max Planck institute for Marine Microbiology, Germany - Olavius geniculatus... | ecosystem: Host-associated > Annelida >... | reverse complement strand
CATAAAATCAGATGCCAAGGAGCCTCACTTTGGTAAATACAGCTACAGACTGAAAAAGTTTCATGCAACAACCAGCCTGATTCAAATGCTGCTTGCGCTAGCGCACCAAATCATTCCAGCTTAATGCTCTGTGAAATCATAAATTACAATGACGTCACTTCCACAATCTGCTCACACGAATATGCAAAGTAGGTACCTTTTACTCATATATAGACAAAAAATTTTTTTGTCCAATAAACTTTTTGAATGCCCCTCGTATTTGCACGAAGTCGTAATTGACTCAAACGCTCTTATTTGCAGGTAGCGCAAATGTAGGCTATTCTATACTCACATATGCAAATAAGAAAATAAGAAATTCACAAACATGTTTGTTACGGCTTTCACAAAATCAGATGCCACGGGGAGACTTTGCTAAACCTAACTGCAGACTGGAAAATTGTCATGCCACAGTGTGCCTGATTCTATACTGTTTGCTTTAGTGCTCCAAATCGTTTCGGTTTAGAGCAATATTACGTCATAAATTACAATGACGTCATATCCGCAATTGACTCATTAGAGTTCGTAAAGGATGTAGATTTCACTGATGTACAGACTGTAGAAAATATTATTGTCTAATATGTCGAGGCTGGAAACCTTTGGGATGACCCTCGTACACTGGAATAAATATCAGCATTTATCTGATGCAAGGCTGAAACAAAAATCCAAATAAAACATTTGTTCCGACTGAAAGATCGTACTATAACTGGACAAAACATCTAAATGATTAAAAATTGTTAAATGCTATAGCTTTTCACAGGAAACCCATCTCAAAGCTACGGAGTGTCACCCGCCGTATGGGATCACATAGTGTTACCTGCCACCCAACAAAGGTGAACGTGCCCCACCTTAACCCCAGCCAGATAGGTTGGTACTTGATTTACCTACCACGGATGAATGGAAGGCTGAGTTGATCTAGGTGGCTGGTTACATACCGAGATGGTTTACCTGCCCGCAGGCAGTCACGCATCCAAGTACTAACCAGGCCCGGCATAGAGTAACTTTGTTGATTGGATGAAATGCGTTACCACTACGCCACCAAACCAACTGTCTCCCTCTCTCGCTTGCTTTGGATTTACTCACAGTTGCTATCTTACTATCTGTCTCTCGTAGTCGAAGCTTGTTGGAATTTGCCTCATGTGAGGAAAGGCAAAGGTGTAGCCAAGGGGGCCCCCTCCCCAATCCCTCAGACAAGACGTAGCACAAGACATAAGCACATGTTTGAGGTGCCAATTTGGACAGCTGATTCTCAGGAAAAGAACTGAAATTGTTGCCACCAGATATCATATTTTGAACTACAGTGCACCAAATTCAGTTTCGGCTGGGGTCACAGCGCTCATGCACATGATCCAGCTGGATTTTAGAGGTCCTGCTTCTAAGGGATGAAAAGGGAGGAAAAGACGGAAAAAAGAAAAAGAAAGGAGTAAGAAGGGGAGAAAAAGAAGAGAAAAAGGTGAAGACAAAAGGGGGAAGGAAAGGAAGAGAAAAGGAGGTGAGGCCTACTTCACATTTCTGGTCATGCCACTGAAGAGTGGGTCCACCTGCTGTGAGGACCAGCGAATGCCCATTGTACAACTGCCAATCCGTACTGTAGCCGTCGGTATTTTAGGCATCTCGAGACCGGCAGCCCCTAGGCATAAATCACCAAGGTCGGCTGCCGAGCAGTGCAGTATATAAAGAGCTGTAGCTTTTTAGACTAAGCGGAGAGAGTATGCGCAGTAGTCTTGTACAGCGGATCGATGCTCGTTTTACAGCTCTTTAGGGGGATCTAATGCATGTATTGTGCGTTTCATCTTGCGGAGATCAGTTTTGACAATTGATACGATTTGAGAGAACAAACAATCAGTGAAATGTTCCAAAAAGGTTTTATCATGAGTTGTCATTATTCCGAGATGAACTGAATGGAATTTAGTTCATCTCGGAGGTAGATCAAAACGTAGGCTACACAACAGAAGACTTAAGTTAAATTAAAAACAACAAGGAAGTAACAATAACATAAAAGAATGGGAGAAAATCCTGGCAGGATCAAAAGGTCAGTTTGGGGCGGTGAAATCGAAGAATAATCAAATTCCCCACACCAAAAATTGGATTATAATAGTACAGATGTACCCAGGTGTTATACTGGCAAAAGCAATCTAGCATAAACACTATTCAAGGCACTATGTAACTGAGTGGCCCAATATAACTGCTAGTCTTTGGTTAATCAATCTAGGTTGTGCTCAGCACACATTAAGTTGGCATCTTGAAGTTACCCAAAAGAAAACAACCAAAGTGGACAGTGGTAGCGTTACACTTCAACTGGCTAGGGGTCTGATCTACCAAACTTTGGTGAATCTCGAGAGCTAACAAAAAATCATTAAAAAATCATAAAATTACACGAAAATGTAGGAAAATCTTACACATGACTAGCCCACTGACTTAAGAACAGCTAAAACGAACTTAAGAATATCTGAAAGAAATTCCTCCAGGGGAAGTCTTGTAAATTAAGTCTGAGATAACGTTCCTGTTGGCCAACCAACAACGACGTCAAAGCTGCAGTGAAGCAGTGCTGCATGATTGGTACTGTGTGAATGAATAATATCACAACACCGGTGGTCAAGACGATGTATCGTGCTGTCGGTCAACGACTGAATGTCTACACAAAGGACACGAACTCAGCTGAATGGCACAAACACCGCAGAAACCCCTAAAACATGTTCACACGCAAACAGCATTAAGACACTAGAGTGGATACCCAATAAACTCTGTGGGCATTTTGGGTTAACCCACCTAATAAACCCACTGAAAAATCATCCAGAAAACCCCCACCCACATTTAATCTAATTATAGTTTCTTGTTCCACTAATACTGAAACATTTTATCACGGCTAAGTTTTTGAAACATTAACCTACAAATTTGCAAATAATGGTATATTTGAGCTGTGAGGGGAGCAAACCGAAACTCATATGAACCAACTAACTGCAAACCTGCAGAAGTCACAAAACCCACTGGGCCTTTTTGTAAAAACATAAAAACCCCAAAAACCCAGAATCCCGAAAAACAAAAAACCCAAAAACCAATGTAATCCACCGAGCTGGGCTTTATTTTAAAAATGCTATTTTGCAACTCCACTAATCAGTGCTACAAAAGTCAACAAATTGCTGTAAGATAAAACAGTTTCTGCTGTCATTTTCACCCCCACATGGGAACAGAAAACCGGACATAAAATAACCGTAAAGTATCCACAAAAACAACAGTTTTACTTTTAACGTCTGCATCATGAAATTGGATGAAAGGACAGCAACTTCAGAAAGATTTGCAAGTGAACAAAACCAAAAGTTTTGCAAAAATTAAATAAAAACAAACAAGAATGTGGGGTCAAAAACAACAATGGCTGAAACTTTTAGATTTTGTCTTAGTTATAATGAGTAGACAAAGACAGACCAGAAAGTTTTCCAATAGTAAACATTCGAGATTGCTGAGTTAATTTCCTACAAACTGGATGATCTTTGAGCACAGAAAAGCACTGCACAGTTTATTGGCTAAACCCACCTAAAACAGGGTGGCCACAGTTTGGAAAGAAAAAAATTCAAGGACTTTTCAAGGACCTTAAACTCATTTTTCCAGACCTATTCCGTCGATGTTTCTGCCAAGTTACACAGGTTTTAGTTATGACAATTTTAGAGAGTATGCAATGTTTTGGCATCAAAAGAAAACCATTAGGCAGCACAAAAAAATAAAATTTCTAACCTTACACAGCAGGCGATGCTTGCTAATCCACTTTAGTTCATGCTAGCTATCAATGATTACTGTACTTAGATTCAAGGGCTTTCAACGACCTTTTACATCAAATTCCAAAACTTTCAAGGACTCATTCCATTGTCAAGGACTTTCCAGGCCCTGGAAAAATGAGCATTTTCTTTCAAGGACTTTCAAGGCCCTGTGGCCACCCTGCTAAAAACCCCATCAAAAACTTAATACAATTTCACTTTCTTCTTCCCCTAATAATGAAGTATTGCATTATGGTCATGTTTTATGATAAGATTTTAAAACTTCTAAATCTGAGTTTGCAAATGTTTAAATTTTCATGCGATGATGTTGGTATTTAGCGGTGCTCATTCTAAGAAATCAAAACACAGGTGAACCCAAACAACGCTTTCAACATTAAGTTAGGCGTTTTTTAAAAACTGCGTTTAACAAAATGAAACGTAACACACAACAAAAACCAGCAAATTGGGCATCTACAAAAAAGACCGCGGTTTGTTAAACCATGAGATGGAGATAAAAAACAAAGCAGAAGAAGCGGTACCGATGCTGGCATGGCAACAGTGTGGTGTCGGCAATGTTATCAGCACAGACTGTGCAAGAATTCTCAGGAACTGAGATCTGCCTCAGTAGTTCCAATCTCACCGGCCTTCCAGTCACCAACGTAAAAAAAACAGCCAACCAATTAATCAATCGTCAAAATTAACATTCTTACAGCATCACGATTTGCACACAAACAGATTTACCACAATTTCTCATGCATTTAAAAATTTCCGCAAAAGTTCCACAGCCAGGCAGGCCCATCGAGAGCCACAGTGGGACCCGGGAAACACTCTGGCATTGCCCTATATGGGGTGGTGTCTGGGGAAGGGGCTAGAATACTGAACACAAATTCATTCAAGAAATGATCAGATTTGTTGAAAAATCGTCCTTAAATAACAGATGATTGATGACCAACAAGTTCATCAATTCAGATGATCTGTTGTGCTGTCAAACATACAGCAGATATATTTTTGAGCAATGGTGGAACCCCCAAATTGTTGCAAAGCCGGGAAAACTTTCTTGCCTCCTCTCAATGAACCTGTCGGCAGGCATTTGCAGAATGATACATACTTCAAGCATTCACAAATGTATGTCAAAGTCATGCCCATGAAGAAAAAAAGTTGAGAAATTTTAAAACTGTTCAGCTACCAGCCTGAACCTTCAGTAAATCAGGATGGGTATTGGGTAAATTATACTACATGTCTACAACTTCCCAATATAATACAAACACAGCCGACCTTGGTAGAATAACTTTCTCCTCCGGTGACAAACGGCCGTAGCTGTTGAAAGTCTTAAATTTTCGAGCTGGTGGGAATCGGAATTTCCTGGCACCAAAGTTGAAGCAGCATTGTTGACATGACATGAAACTGGCAGCAGCAAAAAAACCGGTTCTGAAACACAACAAACCAAACTAGCAACCAGTCGGGCAAAATAAACACACTCACTATACTACTAGCTATGTATAGCAGCAGTCACACATGAAATCAAAGACATCAGCATGATCGTTGACTTGGTGTAGGACCTAAAATCAAAAGGTTGTGGGTCACTATAAAGTGACTGCTACTTGGATGGGTGACTGTTGGTGGACAAGCAAACCATCTAGGTATATAACCAATACCAACGTCAACTCAGTCTTCCTTGTTTGCAGGGTAGATAAATCAAGTACCAGCCTGTCTGGCTGGGGTTAAGGCAGATGACAGCTAACACTGTGTGATCCCATATGGCAGGTGACGTTCCGCAGCTCTGTGACGGGTTTCCTACTAAGAACTATACACTACCTTTATGCAGGGTGTCTACAAATCCAGCCTAACAAATTTCCAGGAGATTTCCAGGACACATTTAACAAACTTCCAGTAGACTTTTTACAAATCTGAAGCTATATTAAACCTGGAATACAAACATTATGCCCGACATTATAAATAAAACTGCACAAAAACATCAAATACGGTTACTCAGGTTTAAAGACTTAAGAGATTTGGTTCAGTGATTGACATATTATCATAGTTTTAGCTGACAATTACTGGACAGGGCTGCTAACCCCTGAGATCATAGTGATCCTGTTTACCCAAGAAAATTCCTATTTCCCGTGTAAATAAAATGTGCCTGATATACGAAAATTACACTGCAAGTTATAAAAGTTTTCCAGGAGCACCAATAAAATTCCAGGAGATTTCTAGTATTTCCAGGAGTTGTAGACACCCTGTTATGAAAGATAGAAATTACAAAAACCGGAAGTGATCAGAGCTCTCAAACCTCTGCTGAGAAAACCGCTGCCATCTTGTGAACACAATGAAGTCTCGATGTACGCCCTAAGTCCTAATGGTGAAAAATCCTGGATAATCTAAAATCTACAAAGGAATCAGAATTATCATCAAAATCCAATCAATTGCTGCCTGGCGCATGATGAACCCCTCCAAAAAAATTTCTGTTCATAACTTTTCCGACTTATCTTGGATAAAGACAAAAAGCCACAAACAATAACACAACCTCCTTCTTTGGTAGTCACAAATCAAAAATGAAGATTGAAAATGCATCTCTACTCCAGAAATATATGCAGTTACATACGTGGTATGTCGAAACAAGTGTGTGAACGGTGGAAGACAGTTGCCATTCAGAGAGAATATAACCTCCTTATGACTGAGATCAAGCAGCACTCCAAGTATATCCCCTGAATATGCATAAGCACATAATACACTGTACGTACATGCCATAGACCTCTTAAAATAAGGACTGATGGAGGATATGCTCAGGTCTGCAAACTTGGGTCCATTGGTATTTTTAGCTTTTGTCTGTCCGATGCTATGCATAGCATTGGCCAGAGTATAAAATCACCTTTGTGTCCGTGCGTGCGTGCATCCTACATTTCTTAAGCTATCTTCCTTCCACCTTCCTTATCCCTTCCCTTTCCTTTCCCCTCCACCTTCCCCTTCCCTATTTTCCTACACCTTTCCCTTCCCCTTCTCCATCCTTTTTTCCTTCCCCTTCCCCTTTCTTCTTCCTCTTTTCCTTTCTCTTCTGCTTCCTCTTCTCTTTACCTTCCGCTTCCCCTTTCCTTTACCTACCCTTCCCCTTCCCTAATTTTTCCCCTTCCATTTTTCCTTCCTCTATCCCCTTCCCTTTTCCTTCTCCCTCCCCTTCCCCTCTCCCTTAAACTTTCCCCTTCCCTTTTTTCCTTTCCCTTCACTTTTCCATTCCCCTTCCCTTTAACTTCCTTTCCTTTTCTCCTTCCCTTTTCCCTTCCCTCCCCTTCCTGTTTCTCTTTCCCTTCTTCCATCTTTCTTTCGTGACCTATGACGTCACGTGATCCCAAAAGGTCACACTTGTGACCCCATTATCTTTGAGGCGCCATATCTCCGTAACTGTGCCAGACAGACACATGCTCACTATGGACCACCCATAGGAACTCGACCCCCAGGAGTCGAATGGTCACGTGACTGATGACGTCACGTGACCCCAAAAGGTCAAACTCGTGACCACATTATCTTTGAGGCGCCATATTTCCATAACAGTGCAAGATAGACGCATGGTGATGATGGACCTTTTATAGTAAAGTGGTAGTGACGAATCGAATGGTCTCGTGAATGACAATGTCTGTTGTTTAGTTAAAATAATACAGAAGGATGAAAGGATCTTTGCTGCTGTACAATTTAAAATTAAACTGTATTAAACTATCGAAATGCATTGGACAGACTCCATGTTCGTATGAACATTATCTTGTTTTACTGTAACCTTGTCAAACGCGGTCCGTTTGCTACAACATTTTGTACACATAGTGTCACAGACAACGTGAACAAAAGCTGCAAATTTCGTGACTGCATGATCTCTACTTACACCTCTTACCTCTTACTAACACCTCTTACTGTATATTGCATGCATCTCAAGAGTGAATTCGATTTGCAGTAAGTCTTTAAGTTCACAAAAAAACAGCATGCTGTTCGTTATAGGATGATTTCAGTGGCAACGTTGCATATTGAACATTTATAAATGATATCAAAGTGACATCATCGTAATAAAACTCACAGCTGGTACTAAGAATGAAATTCCCTACAAAATGTTGGATTTTTTTTATATTTAGAAAGCTAACAGAATGATGCTGTTTTGTAGATTATTTATTGAAAGACCCTGATATGAAAAAAGAGTACTGGTGATACCAGGTTTCCAGCAAGGATGCGTGTGCTGTGTTCCATCAGCACCGAACCAGATCAGTTGCCGACAACCGTCATATGCTACTGAATATTCATCATCTCCAATACCATAACCCTCCTACAGACCACACATCAACCAATCTGTACATCAATATGTAAATCAGTTAGGGCTGCAGGTCAATTAATAATTTTAATCGCGATTGATCCCGCGATTAAGAATTTCAATCATGATTAATCGCACAATTGCTACATGCACCAAAAATAGCAAAATTTGTCACCGCAACAGATGACATCTTATCTTACATAGCCTAAATATGATATTACATGAACATGACTGCTACTGATCTCTTGACACAATAGTAACATTATTCGCTGTCTATCGCTCATTTATTGCTCCCCTATAATTCATAGAAAATGTTTTGTGATCACTGTGCTACTGAAGTTTCTCTACCTTTGTTCTACATTCAAATTTGTTTCAAATTACTGACATAATACTTAAAATCTTACCTTTTATGTGAAAATTGTTTTAGGTTCTCTTAGAGGTAAGATATGTATACTGCTAGCAAAACTAATGCTTACTTACTTACTTGTTAACATAATCACAATATGTGTTTATTATTTGTAACAACGAATGCGTTTTGACATTTGTTGAAATAAAGAAACAAAAAATGAATGAATGAATGTATAATTTATAAAATGTAAATGTTACGCACAAGTCAGCTACGAGATGAAGCAAAAGTCAAGAAATCCAACAGTTATTGGCATTTCAACCATATCTTCTAATCATGGTTTCAACAAGTTGTTTAAGCAGACCAGTTTGCTGACATTGTCAGCCGACAGTAAAGCTTGCGATTAATTTTTTAATCATAATTAAGAAAATTAACTGCGATCAATGTATTAACCATTAATCGCATAGTTAGCGGCGATTAACCTGCAGCCCTAAAATCAATACATCAATTGATCAATCAAGTAAAACATATTTATATACATGTGAGAAACAAATTGGAGGTGCATAACACGCATACATACCAATGTAAACTTTCTAACAGGCTTGTCACTAGCCACTCAGTTAACAAATAAGGCCATATTTAATACGTTATATAAATTCATCAATATACTTTATTCTGATATACATTGTTAATGAAAGTTGTATAGCGATGAATATATATAACTTATTAAGTTACTGTTTCAATCTACGTGTCTGAAAAACATCCGTTCACCATAAGACAAAATCTGTGATCCATTGAAAACATTTATGTTACCAGTTCAGTGTTCACACATAGCTCGTGCTTAACGCAAGAGGACATGAAAATAATTCATTTACTTACGTATGTAAGGAACTTGCTGCGCTTAGTTGCCCAGCCGATCTGCATGATGCCAGCTGTGATGATCTGAACCTCGTAGTACCAGCAGCCAGAGTCCTGCACTTGGAATGTACACCGAACACTCTCGAATGACGATGCATCACAGCGAGCCTGTGTCCATTACCAGAATGAAGTTACACACTTTGTTATCTGCTGACGATTGCACGCACACTAGTGGGAACCCTGTAAAATCACCTTACGAACATTTCGATAAATATCTGCTATAACAAAAGTTTTTAAAAGGCAAATCCCAAAAACACACTTGCAAACTGGAAAGCAGTCAGAGCTCGCACACCTCCACCAAAGCAATGTTGTTTGCTAGATAGCAGCACCATCTTCGGTTTTGTAGCGGTTTCCCTTATGCCCCACTGAAAGCAATGGTAACGAAAATTTCAAAGTGATCTAGAATCCAGGATTCCTTCCGAATCACCCCCAAAATTGAATTCACTGGTAGTTTGTGCTATTCCCGACATACCCTCAAAATTTCAAAAAGATCCATCCATAACTTTTTGAGTTATCTTGCTGACACACAGACAGACAAACTGACAAAGTATGGCAAAAACATTACCTCCTTGGCAGAGGTAAATATCAAGGTTTGCTACAGCAAAGTTGTAGACATAATTCTTAATACAGACCAGCAGGCAATGCTCACAAGTTTGGTAACGGTGAACTTTTCATAAAATTACAAGATGACAGCGAAATGACCTGAAGTCATATCAGCGGGAAATATTATGAATTCTGCTCATGCAAAATTTCGAACGATCTCAGAGTTTTTTGAAACACTCTGTGCAAAAAAACACAGGATAGTCCACTAAAAGATACGGTAAAGGTGAATAAAATGACATCGAAGAAAGACCGAAAGAAAGACAACATCAGCACTAAAATTGATCACTAAACATCTGCAGGCTGACCAAACACCACAAAACCAACTAACCTCAAGACCATCAGACGATAACTTCAAATATTCACTGACATCTTCACCATTCAGCATGGCATTGATTTCACTCAAGTCGATAGTCTTGTACGAATAAACCCGATCCTATACGTTGAAACATAACTAAAGACTTGCTGTTGTTGTTGTCATAACAAGCCTCTCCAAGAAGCATCCATTTATTAGTCCGCCCGGAAACGATAGTCTTTGGGAGGGCTTAAGTTTTACCGCAGATGTTTTATTTTTTTCATTTCAATCATAGGATCTCCAAGATGCGTCGGCCGATCGACGCAAAATTTTGCACGGTGATCAGTACTAGGCTGAAGTTTATAACGTTGTTCCAAAATTTTGGGGGCCCTCCCCAAAAAATTTTAGGGGCCAAAAACATGCAAAATTTAGCCCGATTTCGGACGACTTCGAAGTTCGGCGGAGAATATCTCTGAAATGGATGAAGATCTTCAAAATCGGACTAGGAGGTTTTGCACCGCGATTCCTCCCGCGTTGGGTGATGAAAGTTGGGTGAACATTGGTCCACTAATCACGGAGATTACGCGTTGAAATCGTACCCACCCAAATTGATTCAATCTAATGAAAAAAGTAACTTGCTATCACATTGCTGAAATAAAAATGAACAAAATTGTCACGATTCTTATGTCACCCTTACCTTAGACCTTAGTTCATCCCGCATCCAGACGACTGCATTGGGCCACGCGTTGACGCCATTCTGCTTTGTCATTTGCCAGTACCTCAGCCTCCTCAAGTCAAGTTCATGTTCTTGAGGTCTCGCTTGATGATGTCCATCCAATTCTTCCTTGGTCGTCCTGGTTTTCTTTTGTGATCTCTCAGTTCCCACTGTGTGGCCTGGTGAGCTACTTTGGAGTTGTCCATTCTCAAGACGTGTCCCAGCCATCTGAGCCTTCTTTCTTTAATTATGTCCTCCAATTTCCGTAAACCAGTATTCTTTCTGATGTCTTCGTTTCTGACTTTACCTCTCCATGTGACCCCAGCAGTCTCCTCTGGAATTTGTGGTGAGCTGCTTCTAGTTTCTTCATTTGTGTGACAGAAAGTGGCCACGATTCAGCACCATACAGTAGGGTTGAGATGACAAGTGATTCATAAAGCCTTATTTTCACCGTGAGTCTGATGTTCCTGTTTTTCCATATATTTGATAGTCTGCCAAATGAACTTGCTGCTTTTCCAATTCTTACCATACATTCTTTGTCACAGCTCTCTGTTCTTGATATGTAGCTGCCCAGGTAACAAAAATCTTCGACCATTTCCACATTTGTTCCTTCAGCTATTATTACTGTGCTCTGTCTTCCCAGTTATTACTGACCAAAGTCTTACATTTACCAGCATTCATACGTAGCCCCACTTTTCCCGAGACCTTCTCGACTTCTTCAGTCATCAACTGCACGCCCGTCTGTGATGTCTCAATTAGGGATACGTCATCTGCATAATCTAGGTCACACAGCCTGTTGCCATCTACCCACTCCAGACCTCCTTGGAAGTTTATCAATGCTTTTTTCATCACCCAATCCATCACAATCGTGAAAAGCAACGGTGATAAAATGCATCCCTGCCGCACACCTGTGACAACCTCAAACCAATCCCCGTTCACGCCGTTCAGCTTGACACAACTTCTACTTCCTTTGTACAGGTTTAGGATGATGTTCACAAAGGTGCCTGGGATTCCATACTGTCCCAGGATTGACCACAGTGAGGGTCTGTGTACGCAGTCAAAGGCCTTTCTAAAATCTATGAAATTTATCATCACTGGTTTCTGCCACGCTGTTACTTTCTCAATGATCTGTTTGAGAGTGAATATCTGCTCATTGCATGATCTCCCTGGCCTAAATCCTGCTTGTTCTGTTCGCAGGTGTGCCTCAACGCCATCCCTCAGTCTATTCAACACTATACTTGCAAACACTTTTCCTGGGCCTGATAGTAAGGTAATGCCTCGCCAGTTGTTGCAGTCCGACAAGTCGCCTTTTTAGGGAGTGGTATAATTATGCTATCCTTCCACTCGCTAGGTCACTCTTATGTCACAGTGCTATAATATGTTTCACTTCAATTCATAAGATTTTACAGTAATAATTTAATCAAGAAAAAACTGAACTCTCAAAACACACAAAAACTTAGTTACAAACCAAACTACCAACTCGAAACCTTCTACATAATTCAGTAAACAAAATAAATAATTAAATTTATACAAACGACATACCTGAGGGACGACTACAATAAACACACAAAATAAACACCTGTTATTAATACACACGAATATGCACCAACATACATGCAGATAGAAAGCACTATACTACGATGAAAATACTGTACCCATAATTAAAATGATATCACTGTACATAAGATACATTTTCATGAACAACTAAGAAAGTACCATAAATGGCTGTTATGGTACCATTATTAGCAGTTTTGCCCAAGATAGTAAATATTATGACTGCTGAAAACATCTAATTAGAAGCAAAGACTGAAGTGGTTAAAGGTCCGCATCCTCCTGAGCATCAATAAAACTCTTTATGTACCAAAACACAATACAAGCAATGGATAATAACTGATCGATGCTGAAATAAGAACAAGTCACAAATTTGTTATCCTGAATACCAAAACTGAGCATTCAGTCCCGAGATTGCAATCACTACTTGTAACTTCAAGAAACGCTGATTTAATGGACACAGGCAACGAACAACTCACACAGATTGTCAAGCGACCACTGGGTGCAGAAAGCCACCTGTCTCTTCACGAAGTCAACGGAATTTTCACACTCCGATTCCAGCTTCTCTAGACGCTTGTTCTTCGACAGCTCTTCCATGATTTTCATCTTATTTTCGCCTCAAAACACACAAAATCAGCTACAAGTCATACTGGCAATTTCCAGCGCAAGATTTATCTAGAAAAAAACTACAGAAATCGATAGGAAATAAAACTGATCAGACTAAGTGCCACTTGTTTCTCTCTATAGTAAGTCACGCAGCATCTCTATTGAAGTAAGCTACACAGCACTGCAGAGATCATAGCCAAAAATAAACTGACTGATATTTGATTCCAAGCCACGGCTAAGAGTCTAGGATGGCTGGCTTACAATCCTTACGGCTGACTAGCCATCTTAAGCTATGGTTTAGGACTACTAATAGCTTGGTGGCTGATGGCACCTAGCCACGACTTATGACACAGACCAAAAAATTAGCGACAGAAAATTAAACAGTCATATAAATTTGTCTCATCACTAACCCTGACACTGACATTGAACATTTATCAATGTACTGGTACAACTCAAAACTTGAAGTAATGAGAAAATCTGAACTGAACCAAGCTCCAAGCAGGTCCGTAAGTCAATCTCCGGCTTACGGGTCTTACGTTTATGCTGGCATGGCTTGCAAATTTTGTGGCTTATGGCTTAGCATGTGTCTTAGCAGTTTATGGCAGCTTTGGGGTCTAACTGATACAGCAGATGCTTTGTACAAATGTAGCCTCTGATGACCACCAGAATGGCTCCTTATAATGAAAATGATCAGAGCATCCAATACACTTTTTACAGATAGAACTTCACAGGTACAATGACAAAAATAATTTGTGACAACTAGAAGCACCCCGCCCATAAAGTTTTCCGCCATGAAGCACTTCACACTAAGCCAAGCTGATGGGCTTGGCAGAATCAGCAGGGAAAGAAGACCCAAAAACTCAGCCCCTGCCCCCTCAGGTTGCCCGTGGGGGTCAAGGTGGGGGCACGTACCTAAGGCACAAAAACTCAAATGCCGTGGTCATGGTCCACAACTGTGCAACAGAAAAGGCACTAAAGGGGGCTGACAGACAGACAGACAGACAGACTTTCCACGCATTATAGTAAGAATGTTCCAAACTGTCATATGTAACCTAATTCCTCTTCCAAAGTTTGTATACAGTTGACTCCGCTTATATACATGGCCTTGAGACCGCAAGCTGACTTGTATGTAAGCGAAGCGTGCATTTAACTGTAGTTAGCTTATAGGACCATTGCAGTCATTTACAACATGCAGTTACAATGGGCGGTCATCCACACTAAAGGAAACAGTCGCCTCACTCATCTCCTTGGCGGGCATCAGGCGCCTAGCATGTAGCAGCTGAAAATGGTCACTTCAGTTGTGCCAGTTTACACGCCGCCAGCGGCCCACCTACCTGCCTGCCCGTCGTCTCAATCACTCTAATATTCAGCAGATGGCCTAGCACTATTGACCCGCAGACTGCCGTTTGAAGTTCATTATGATGCTGCATGCTGCTGGGGTGGGGCAATGCACTGTAGCCCACATGATGCGTGGTGCTCAGTAGCTCTGACTACCCGCATAATTCTGGAGTTTAGACGTAGTCACCAGCATCCCAGTGAGCGTTAAGTGGCTGACCACAGGTGGTCTTACGTGCACTGTGTCAGCCAAGTTGCTTATAACCGAAGTAAGTCCTGGCGCTGGGACCAAAAGAGTGCGTGCTTATAGCCGAATTGTGCATATATGGCTGGTGCTTATAAGGGAATTTGACTGCCATTGACTTAGCATAAACTCAAATGGGACTAGATGCACAGCGTGCAATTAGGCGGAGTGTACTTATAACCGACATGCACATAAGTGGAGCCGACTGTACTCTTACAAAAGTTTGGCATAGGTCAAGTTCAAAGAATAGCACTGCATCAGTGCTGTTCACATTGACTGAAACGAAAACTGTAATAAAAGCAATGGGTGATTTAAATGGTAATATGAATGCAAGTATTACCCTATGCTAGCCTCAAAATATTTGCATAATGCACATAACTTCTTCCTTTTTCTTATCACATTTTACTACTGCCTTGTAGTTAACAGGGCTCTGCAAATTACAAGTAATTGCTTTATCAATAACCTGGGAATTTCCTGACAGATTTATATCATCTGCGGAACGATCAGATCACAAAAAAAACTAACACTGCCGAACTTACTGGTCTGAGCAAATTTTTCCAGTGCAATCAGGGAGTGCAATATGAGTGATGGAGCACATTTCAAACTCTAAAATAATACAACACCAGATGACATAAACTTTAACTATATCCCTAAAATAAATGATACAAAAGCCACGCACAGCTGATTGGAAAGCAAACTACTATACACGGACACAATATGCAACATAAAAAACAGAAACTAAATCCAAGCAAAGTATTAATATAACCAACTAATGACTATGGCCAGCACCATTACTGACTTAGAATGTCACACGATACAATACAAAAAGATTTGCACTGAAAAACTGACTACAAGCTCCCAATTAAACTAAAATTAAATATAAATGTTTTGAACAGAAATGAGATGCAAAAAATATTGTTATGTAAAATATAAAAGTACTAAAAATAGTTACGGGAAAGCCAGAAGCCTGAGACAAGAAAAAAATAAAAAGAAGACAAATAACAATAACTGAAACTGAAATGAGTAAAACAAGAAAAACTAGAAAGCAGTCACAGCCCGCAGGTACCTCCGCCAAGACAAAGCTATTCGCCAGGTGGAGTCACCATCTACGCTTTGCCAGCAGTTTCCTTATGCCCCCCTTTAACGCAATGGTATCAAAAATTTCAAAGTGATCCAGAATCCAAGATTTCTGCCAGATCATGCCCAAAATTGAATCACTGGTAGTTTGTGCCATGCCCGACATACCCTCAAAATTTCAGAAAGATCTGTCCATAACTTGTCGAGTTATCTTGCTAACACACAGACAGACAAACAGACAAAGTCTGGCAAAAACATTACCTCCTTGGCGGAGGTAATAATAACAATGTTATTAATGTACAAATGCAAATAAATGGTATACTTAATAAAAAGAATGCATGTATAAAAATCTCACCAAATGTGAAAGTAGGTACTGAAAGACATCAGTGGAAAGCAGCCACTGGCTGCTAGGACCTGCAACCACCACAATACAAATAATAATACAGTAATACAATAATAATACAATAGAAATACCTCTGCCTCCAGATTCACAACACACACTCAGCACTGCTAAACCAAATACTAATAAAGTAGTTTCAAACTTTCACAAGCAAACTGCAAGGTAGGTCTTGACTGCTACATTTTCTTACCTGAAATACCTGTACTCCTGTAGTTTGTCTAACTGTGTGCTGTGTGTTAATCCTGACTAAAGCTTTGTATATGGCAGATATAACGAAGCCAAATATCAACAACAACAAAAAAACAACAACAACAAGAAATAATGAAAAAAGCCCAGCTAACGCAAAGGGGAAGGTGTGACAGCGATGCATGTGTGAAGGCCTGGTGCAAACAAAATCTAAGTTCACAACGATGTTTCATTTAGACTTGACGGTAGATGACACCTAGCGCCATATTCAGTGCATGAATTTCAGCATTGCGCGTCACATCAAATACATGAATTCCACCATTATTGGCAGAAAATCAAAAAATTTTCCCATAAAAACCCCTATTTCAGCATTCAAGGTCATCCAAGGTCATCGAATTTGGTGGCAATCGAGAGCCAGTGTATGACTTCCTATTAGTGATTAATAGTAACCTAGGCCCTATCTCGCACCGTTATCGAGATACAGTAACTTATTGGCTAAAAATTGCAATTCTTTCCCACCCCCTCTCATTTAGCACCCTCGTTCCGGGTGACCCCCTTTGAATTTATGGAAAAACTTTACGGTTCCTGAAACTAGATTCTTCCGGGCAGCCAACGGTGAAGATATGGCGATCCTAGCTTGCACCGTTTTTGACTGATCCACCTGTGTGACAGACAGATGGACGAACAGACAAAATTGCGATGACTATCACACGTAAAAACTGATTGCAAGGTGGTAACATTAAAAAATCATTTTCAGTCTACTCTATCTGAAATTACTGATGCCATTGTGCTGATTCTAGCACTACAGATGGTTAATGAAATAATTAACCATCTGTAGAGAATCCTCACAATGGCATCAGTCATTTCGAATAAATTACACTAAAAATACCCCTTTTACTTGCTTACTTACTTACAACTGCCAGTTCAAACAACAATTATCAGTATCTTCTATAACTGCAGTGCAGAATGAAATAGAAAAATCAGCACAAGTTCCTAAGACTGACCAGCCATTTTCTCCGCAAGACAGCCGAGAGCAACACATGCGTTACAGTGGTTGGAAACATCACTCGGAGACTCATCAGCGGATACATTCAGACGTGAACAAAGCTGCTCGACGGCTTCCTGACAAAACGTTCATCAAAACAATGTCTTTGAACAGACTCGTAAATTGAAACAGTAACTAAATTAGTTATATAAATTCACTGAAATACAACCTTTTATTTTGACACAGATTGTCAACAGATCCTATCAACCTCCATCCTCCACACATCTATGTCTACTTACTGTCCGCTGTAGCAACATCTGGCGGACGATCACTCCAACAAAGGCAGTATCAGCTCTACTGCCATAACGCTGCCATTCATGATTAGCAAAAGCATCTGTCGTATAAAACATCCTGCTCCATACATTCAGTGAAGGTTTACTACAGATATCGACGAAAGCTGACAAAATACTCAGTTGACTTGCTGCAAATTTTTATTCTGATTCAAATGCATTGTTCAGTGCTTTGACACAGTTCATCAGCTAACAGTAAGTGCATGCACAGCTCTTGCAAAATTTCTGCTACAACTACGAAGTCTTTGCTTTTCAGTTCCAGCTTAATACAAAATCAAAACAACTTGTAACACATACACTTTTTGGACAATACTACATTAAAGGTCCATGGCCACGGTCAAACTCACTCGTGCAATTTCTGTAGATTTAAATTAGACATTTAACCTCGAATATAAAAATATGTCGATTTGAGCTTCATAAATATATGAAATTAATGCGTGAATTCAAACAAAATGCGCATTACATTACGTTATGCGAAATATTCTAATCTATCAGTGGCTGCCGTGACGTCATGACCCTAGCCCATATAGATCATGAATATTAATGGCTAGCCGATGACGTCATCATTCTAGGCTTGGCCATAGCCTATAGACGTCATGAATAAATTTTTCCGTGTTGACAGAACGCTGGGCGCCGATATTACTGTCAAAGTTATCATAAAATTCTGCTCTTTCAGGAAAATGGAAAAAAATGTATATGTTAATTTTGGTGTCCACGGACCTTTAAGTGAGACGTCAGGTCTTCGCTGAAATGTGTACGATATATTTTAAAACTGAGAACCTTTGTAGGAAGTGGACATTCGTCGAGCAGCAGAGTGATAACTGACGGTCCAAGAGGGTCATCAGATGGAATAACCTTGATCACTGTCTCAACCACGTTAACCCAGCCGGTCTCTTCCTCCGCCAATCTGTGCAGCTGCAGTAAGGACCATGGCGGCTCCTGATCACTGCATAAAACATAACAACATCGATAATAACACACAACAGGATATCAAAGCAATGGCACTATTTGAAAAAAACTATTGGAAACCACCAAAAAACTACAAAAAAACAACCAAAAAGTACCAAAACAGTTTTGTACCGAAAACAACCGAAAAAAATGACAAAAAAAAACTAAACGAAAAAATTATATTACACAGAAAACTACTAAAAACTACCAAAACCTACTAAAAATAGTTTCCAATAGTTTTCGGTATGGGTATTTAGTGCCACCCATATCAATGAATGAATCAAATCAATCACAATATATTGATCACATCAGCTGTCAAACCATACAAACTCCTGAATCTTCAGTAACCATTATCCATTGTGAATAGCAACTACTCTAGTGTTCCACGTGCTTGACTGTCTCAACTACAGTGAAAAATCTTAAATTTTCTTCTACAAGCATTGTGCATGATGAAAAATAGGTCTCACTAGTACAAAACCCAAATCTCGTAGCTCTGTAAATGAACTTAATCTTCAGCTGACAGAAAAAGTACTGGAGCAATGAGACTGCTTACTTGGCAACCAACCTCCGAAGCAATCGCAGCGTATCGAGGATCAGAGTTCTCAGATCTGTTCTTGGATAGCTAACAACAATCGCATCGCCACTCTGCAGCGATCGAACAGTGCGAATGATCTGCCTGCCGTTTTGGCTGACCACAATTCGTCTTGACGATGGCAGATCGACAACAGAGCTATCAGGATGTGCAGTGGATTCATTACCAGATCCAGACACATCATCATGACCTGATCTTGACTGATGTGAAGATCCTTTTATACAGCTTAGTTTAGAACCCATCACCGAGAGGACAAACTGGATTTTCTCTCCCCACAAAATTCTGAAACACATAAACAGTGCTAATTATGCTACATGATCACTAAGTTAACTAATTTATAATGCCATAATGCCATACTGCTTCCTGTTAGGGCACGAGTAAAATGCAGATCTGCGGACCTGCGGAGTGACCAATGGGTAAACTGCGGACCAAACCTGCGGACCAGGTCCACAGTTTATCCGTTGATCAATCCACAGGTCCGCATTATCTCTACAAATCTTTCTTCCTTGTTTTTGACGTTTGTAGGCCTATCATAACTGCGTTAGACATAGTGTACCTACGGAGCATCACCTGCCATATGGCACCAGTGATCTGTGCAACACCTGCAACGCTGCAGTCTCGCCACCTGTCAAGAAAGAACGTGGAAAGAACAGCCACAGCACTGACAAAATCACCTGGGTAAAGTGCGAGAACTGCAGTCGCTGGCATCATTGCTTCTGTGCAGGATACCAGCGCGGAGAATTCGTTTGCAAACTCTGTTGACAAAATTTTTATTGACATCTGACGATTCACTTGCTTAACTGCTATATTTCGTTATGAAGCTATTATCAAAAGTATTTCTATTTTTAGGCCTGTTGAACTAAGACGATTTTCATTTTAAACCTATTGTTTAGTGACATTTTATTACCTTATTGCATTCCATGAATGAATATCCTTAAAATGAAATTCAATTGTGAACTACAAGAATTAAGTCTCTGTAATATCAATAAACACAATACCCGCGGATCACATCTGCAAAGTAAGCGTATTATAAATTACATTAACCTAAGCTTTTTTCACACAACCGCCTGCACTGCAGCAGTAAACGTATAGACAGGGGCCTAAAACATGAAAGCTACAGTAAGCTCAGCACATCTCTCATTAGTCGTTCGATTGCGTGGGGTCCGCATTTTAGTGGTCCGCAGTTTACCCACTGATCGGTCCGCAGGTGCGCACTTTACCACAGCCCTTCCTGTCGTCATCATCATCATCTTTATTTGAAATCAGACCACAAGTGTCCATTAAACAATACACAGTAAACAGAAAAACAGACACAGAATGAAAAGAAAACACAGTACAATAAAACTAGAAGCTACAGGTAAACACACAAACACATGTAAACACACAAAGAATGTCAAACTACACCAGAATCTCATTCAGATATTGTATAATACTATTTTGAACCCTTAAACGCTGCGCATGAGCTAATACAGA
>Ga0209671_1001245_pt1 | contig 20695 bp, 13 predicted proteins | sample WorMetHERISLAND2_2_FD_187401 | JGI IMG/M metagenome (GOLD analysis project Ga0209671, IMG submission 187401) | Marine gutless worms symbiont microbial communities from Max Planck institute for Marine Microbiology, Germany - Olavius geniculatus... | ecosystem: Host-associated > Annelida >... | reverse complement strand
GCAGCAACGCTGCTTCTTATTCCGTGTCTTCTGTTGCTGAGCGAAGCCTGCTTTATACAGGCTGCGATAGTATAAGCTTATTCACAATCCGAGCATGCGGTGAGAAACAACCACACAATAGAATGATGGAAATTTCGCAGCATCTGTCTGCTAGAACAATTGGTTAAAATACATAAATCAGTCAGGGCGCAGTTAGCCTACTTCTAAGTCATACAGCCCTGAATCCGAATCCACTGGGTCTGAGTCTGAGTCCGAGACCTGAAAAAGTAACTTGAGTCCGACTCGAGTACTTTGTCGGACTCTACTAGGACTACACTACATCATTGCATACAGGCTGCGATATTTGTATCTTGCTTGCACGCTAATTTCTGCAAAATTCCTAAATTGCGATAAAGCGTCACGTTCTCCTGTGCACTTAAAAAGTGACTTCGGCTAAAGCTCGCAGATAAGATTAGTGACGTACTTGCATGCATTCGTGCACGTATGACCAATTGTCATTAAGAACGGAAACAGACAGTGAAATTATTTTTGTTTGTTTGTTATTGTTTAATGTTTATTTTTAGATGTTGATTTTATCGTATGCGTGGCGGGGTATTTTGCCGTCTCAAGTGCTATGCTAGCTTACGCTGTCCGACGGCTGTTACAGCCATCAGTAGTTGTGTGACTGATGAACTTATTGAAATTGCTTGCCGCGCGGCTGACGGCTGGCTGTGTTTTATTGCTGCGACTAATTACAACAGACGCTCAACAACGAATGCTGTCGCTTGTCATTAATCGACCCAGTCTTTCAATATCGACGTTCCACGCTTCTACGCCTGCCTCGCAACCACATCACACTGGTCTGCATACAGTGGCGACTGGTGACTACTGCGTAGCGCGTTGAAGTGCTTCGTACTTTGACCAAGATGTTATTACTGGCGTAGCCATAGGGGGCATTGGGGCACCTGTCCCTTAGAAGCCCATTCGGTTACTCAAAATGGTGCAAACATGCACAAAGACATTTAATTTAAGCACAAAAATTGAGAAAAAAATTTGAGAAAGCGTCACAGACTTCTCCCAGACTCTTCCCCTGGTGGGGAGGGAGACCTCTTCTCACACCCCTCTCCACAGGGCCCACACCTTACCTCTTATGTGCCCTTACATCCAGATTTGGGCTACGCCAACGCATGTTAGGCCTATCAGTCTTTGTGTTCATTCAACGCATTGCACCAAAAGGCCTACTTGTTTTGTGCATATTTGTTAGTATTACGTATTCATGTGATTTGTCAGTGGCGTTATTCGATCAGTCCCATTGTTGATCCAGTCCGGCCTAGGCCTGGTTGTGCATCGGTCACGTGGTTGTCGATCTATTGCGACAGAATTGTGGGCTTCCGTCCTCGAAGCTTCTCGGCTGCTGGCCCATCAGCGTGGAACAGTTTGTTACCGGAACTGAAGAATACATCACTGACTATTGGACAGTTCACTAGCGGTCCGCTAAAGACGCAGCTATTTATAGCCTGTGTGCACACGCTAACGCACAATCAATGCAAACGGAACATTTTCGTCAAACGCTCATGCGCGTTGTGCGGCAACCTGTATCAGCCAACAAAGGACTGTTTATGAATGAATGAACGGGGATGAATTCTGCTTACTAACTTCATCACGAGGACTGTACACGGCCATTCGTTTGTATATTTGTGTCCAAAATACATTTAAGTCTTTCCTATCGAGCACTGTATGGTTAACGACTCATTGAAGTGTCTCTATCGGTAGCTTTATACCAGTATTAGCTTATGTGTGATGTTGGTGTCAGTCATTGGTCGACTCTTAGTGACTGTTGAATGATGCAATGCTGCGGCTGCAGCTCTTGTGATGCGGTCACGCGCGCGCCTGTAGTGACGCAAGGGGACGACACCATGCTTCACTTTAGTTATCTTTATTTTGCCTCCAGGGCAGCCACAAACACACACAATCAAACCGAGGCGTTCTTTATATTATTTTCCTAAAGATCGCGCTAAACGAATGCACACAATGTCACCTATATTTCAACTATGTTGGCTTAATTGTGTTTAAAACATTTCTAGTGCATGCTTATAAATTTGTTTTATGTTTTTCTATAACTGTTTGTAATTTTATTTTACAATCGTTTTTGCAGCTAAGAAAACTACAGACTGACAATAAGTTTCGGTGTATTATATACCACTATTTTTGTTGCATTTTGCACATATTACAGTTTAAAACAAACCATGCAAAACACACGAAACTTCAACAAGATTTGGCCTTGCGCCACTGGGCGTCCCCATGCACTCCTCGTTGAGGACTAGGCGCCTGGTTACGTGGTTTGGTTGTCGCTCTACGCTGACAGTGATTAATTGAAGTCGATCGGTCGTTGCACCGCACAGCTCAGTGATAATTGTCAGCAGCCAATGTAGCTGTCGACCCGACGTTGTCGACGTCTTTGACAATCCACCACCCACCCACGACGTTCGTTCTTTTTCGCTCGCTTTTTCAACATTCTATCACTCTTCATCCGTCCGTCCGTCTGCGTGTCTGCTTGTGTGTTTGTCATGCCGCGCACCAGCGCGATCGAACATTTCACGGGAAAGACGCCTGAGATTTGTAATAATGACCCGATATTCGATCTAAATTTTGTATTGTTTTTTTCGTTACTGAAGAGAGCCAGCGATGCTTGTTGGTTTCGTGTTGAATTGCCGCGATAGTACACAATTTATTGATGTCTCAAATGTCATTATGTTCATTATTCATATGGAGATGCGTGAAAGTAATATATACGATAGCTATTTCGTAGATACGCGTAACCAACGTGCAACTCTGCATGCACAAGCAATATACAAGGGGTACTGAACACTGCATATACAGTCACACTGCAATTAGTCGAATTATCAGTTATTCAAATCAATCAGAACACGTTTATATAGCGCCATCGCGAACGAGTCAATTCGTGTTTTTTTATAGAAGAGCTACTTCAACGTTATTACCGGTAGCAGCATAACTGGTATATGGTGTTTGAAGGTGAGCGGCTTGGCAGTGCTCGGTCTCGGCGTCTGGTTGCACGTGAACGGTGACTCGTTGTTTTACACGCACCTCGTCCGCGCCTCTCCGCACGCCGTCAGTTCGTCGGCAACCATCGTCTCGTCGTCGTCGTCGTCGTCTTCAGTCGCCGTCCAGTCATCATCATCATCATCATCATCGCCCGTTGCGTCATCCAGTGCGTCATCGACCACGTCATCGCTCCTCACCAATGACGTCATCTCCGTCGACAGCTGGCCGTTTTTCATGATGGCGGCCGGAAGCTGCGTCACTCTCGTCGGTTTCCTCGGTTGCTGCGGCGCCTGTACCGAAAGTGTCTGCTTCCTTAGTTTTGTACGTTCCTACTTTTGACCACTTTACGCCACGGCGTCTTTTGCTTACTTATTCCTAAGACACTAATACAGCTAGAAATTCGTCGCATAGCGCATATATTTGGAACGTAAAAATTTAATAAATGTTTCCGACGTAGCTGGTTACATATAAAATAAGACTGACTTGAACATTTAATGATCTAACTGTTTGCGTCATACTCTCCCATTTACCGTATTGTTTGTAACTTAATTGCGTGTACTTTTTTTACTTTTAGCGAGTATTTCTGTTACAATCTAACTATGTGCTACAAGACACAGTGAAGATATTTTATTCATTCAATTGTTGAAAGTGTTTTATTTTACGTAACCATCACACTGTGTGTTTGTGACTGCAGTATTCCGTTCTGACGGTGCTTATAGTCGTCGCCGAGCTAGCCGGCATCGCAGTGTCAGCAGGCGTCAGACAAGATGTACGTATTCAGTGATTGATGATAACATAACATAACATAACATTTTTGTTTAATACACAAGGTTAACAAATGCAACTTGTACAAACGCGTGGTTGAGCAGATAAAAAACTTATGAAAATAATAATACAATTGGGGAAGATGATAGGGAGATGCAGGGGAAAAATTTAAATGACACCATCGGATAGCGCGGGACCGAAAATAGGGGGGGTAGGTGCAAACAGCTTGCAATTTTCTTTTAAGGGGGCCGAGTTATCGCCCATTTTGCCCGTGGCAACGGGGGTCGATCAGGGGTAAATATAAATGACACCATTAAATTGGCCAACCCCGAAAACCATACCTAAAACCAAAAATTACGACTTTATCTTATACATAGCCGGAGTTATGACAGCTTAAAGCATTGTTTAATTTTCCCCATAAGCGGCATTGTAATTTTTCAAATTTTTGTGAAAAATACGTGAAAATGTTAAATTTAAATTTTGTAACCCTTAAAAAGCACTTTCTTGCGCGAAACCGCGTCATATGAGCCATCGTGCCTTAAAATCAATTCAGTCGTTTTTTCTGTAGAGGACGGCAAGAAAAAAAGAAAAGGAAAGGAAAGGCATAAAAAGTCACGCAAGCGTTATATTTCACCTATTCGTGGGGAAGCCCCCGTAAACGGACTTTCGCCAAATTTTGCACATTAGGAAATATGCTGGACATAATCATCTGTGCAAATTTTGGTGTGGAAAAATTAAGGGGTTTGGGAAATACGAGGGGTCAAATTTTGGAGTTTCCCATTGAAATGGCTAGTCACCCTTACAACAGTGCTGCGCTACCTCGCAGCCTGTGATAGTGCAAGTCAGATCTGGCAAAGTGTTGAGGGATTGGCCACGGAGAAACTGATTAGATTTTATTGGCGGTCCGAAACCTCCTGTTAATTTTGCATTAGGACTTGAACCGTTGGACAGATTTAAATGTCATATGGCAGATGCACATAAATGTATGTTGGATAGGGGAGCTTGACTCCAGGAGAAAAAGAGATTTGTAGATTGAACCCCTAAGTCAAAACTTGCAATTGCCTACTTATGATTCATCAGGGACAGCACCGATTAACGATCCTGCGTTTTACCAAATTACTGGTTGTGAAACAACGTTGCAGTGGTCTGAACGTCTGTTGGTGAACCTGCAACATCAAGTCCAATACGACTACAACTTCACCGCGCAGAAGACTAACAACACCAGCTACGCGTACGGACTGACGCTCGCCTGGAACTCAATACAGACTTATGTACGACCACTCTTTCAGTCTCACACTCTGTCTGTTAGTCTGTCTTACGACACACGATGTGTCAATGTGCTTAGCACATCTCTCAATGCATGGCGTCGCTGTGGAATATATGCCCGATCCGTTTCCTGAATCACCGCAAAAAACGCTTAAATGAGGTTTTTACCCGTACCGTGCATAGCATGGGCAGGTGACGACAGCCTATGTCGTCTGTCTGTCCGTCCGTCTGTCTTGTGTGACGTTGATGAATTATGATCACAGAAGTTGGCTACCTGGAATTATTTTATTACACTAGTAATTGACCCAGTATCTCCGCGTCTTTGCGTGCATAACTTCAGCAATCTAGTGCAATTAAGAGAACATTTTTAATTGAAATCGGCTGTCCCCCTCTGATTTAACATTCTCGATCGGGGGACCCCGTACAAATTCAAAAAAAAAAGATTTACAGATTCTTGAACGAGTCCTTCGCGGAACTGACAGTGAAAGTTTCATAATCATAGCTTGCGTCGTTTTGACATAGGATCACACGGTGTGACAGACAGACAGACATCCGTACAAAAAATCCAAACGATGGCATTGCAGAGAGCGTACATTATACACGCATTGCATACCGCTACATCAGGTGAGCGAAAAGGCAAAGACATTTCATTATATTTGACATAGGCTACAGAGCGACGCGGCATCTGCCTGTGAGCACTAGCTGAATCAAAACGAGGTTTAATTTCGTGATGGACTACAGTCGCTACACGGTGTAAGGGTATAAAGCTTTAATCACGTGCGCAATACGAACGCGATGTAGAAAAGCTGAGAGCAGACTGCGACGTGCTTGCATTTTGTCTAGATTAGGCCTAACTATTAAAACCACAGCGTCGATTCGTTGTCAGTATTGGAGGAGGGGCCCTAAGGTCGAAAACGAAACACCGCAGGCGTCGAGTGCGTTGGAGAGTGGGAAGGAAGATACCACTCTTTAGCCGATTAGGGGGTCCATGCAGGAAGCGTTGTTAGCTTCCCCAATATGGTCTGGACAGAAGCTCTAGTCAAAATTAAATTTGGCGCTGTTGGCCTCAAAATCCAGCTAGGCGGATGGCCGCATCTGATGTCGGCGACATCTTTGTGTGTAAAAATATGTTACAAAACGCACAGACAGTGGCTTTTATCCCTATACCTGGTGGGCTTAGCTTGCGCCCAGTGAAAAATAGGGGAAAAGTTTATTAAGGGTGTAAATCAAAGCTTCGTTATGTTTGACTGGGCAATCTACACGGTGTTTCATAAAAAAACCTTTTTGTTTTTTTCATAATTCACCTAAATAATTTACACAAAATTTTTACCAGTTGTAGCTGAAGAAATACTAGTTCATAATATTTCAACAAAATACGGCAGTTGATTAAATACTCTTTGTTAGTCGTGACGTAATTTTGACTTCATGATGCGTCGGGAGTACAAGCTTGCTTGTCTCAACTGGCGCTGTCAAGTTTGCACCCGTGACACATTATGACGTCAGCGTCTATGACGTCACGACTAGCAAAGAATATTTAATCAACTGCCATATTTTGTTAAAATATTTTGAATTAGTATTTTTCAGCTATAACTGGTAAAAATTTTATGTAAATTGCTCATCTATTGAGTGAATTATGAAAAAAAACAAAAAGGGGTCCTTTTTATGAAACACCGTGTACACACTTAAAAAATTTCCTTCCGATATTTTTACTTTCCCCCTATTTTTCACTTTACGCCCTCAACAAAACTTCTCTTAGAGAGAGAAAAAAGAGCAAAGGGGAGAACTTCAGTTCGAAAATGGGGAAGGTTGTGAACTCAAAAGTGGGAGGGAGTTGCGCCCGATTTCGATTTCAGATTTAGGTGGGGTGGAAGCCACTGCGTACACATGTCATGTTGTGTACACATTGTGTATACAGTTGAATTGCTGCGGCGCGACGGGTCCTCAAGACTACCTGTACAGCTCGTGGTTCAATCACACCAGAGACTTCACAGGCGTCTTCGTGCCGCCCACCTGCTGCCGGCTGCTGGCGCCCCTTGACCCGGTCAAACCTCTGGTCAAGGACGAGAATCTGTGTCAGGTCGAGGCGATTGTTCACCGAGCCACTGCGCAGCCCATCACGCAACTGCACACCCAGGTATAGTCAGCACGCGGCCCCCTTGCCTCTCAACTCTGACGCAATACAATCCTCAACGATTCACAGAAACACCGTTACAGTATTGAATCAGCAACGAGTTGTTAAGAAGCATGTTTTGAGTATTATTTCATCATAATTGCCCATTATCTCTCTCGACTCAAGCGAGACGATCAAAACGTGACTCGTGTCTGTGTACAGTACCCATTCCCAGGCAGAACTCACCGAAGATCTTTGTCATGAGATAAGTATATTTTAACACAGTCTACAGCTACACTCGTTACACTTGCACGATACATCTTAGACCATGTTAAAACTTATAATTATTAACTGCGGCCGCAATACGCGTATTAATGGCAGTTTGGCGTGGGAAGAACAGTCCATGCAGGAACACGATACTCAGCAGTCAGCTGTCAGCAACGGCCTCACTCAGTGCGACCGCAGAGGACCAAGGAATTTAAGCGTTGACTTTCCAAGATGTGCCAATCAGTTTAGCGATTGTACTGTTTCTTGACTACATTTTGGCCGCGGTTGTTTTGCGTGAAATTCCTAAAGTGCACTGTGTAACCTGCTTGATTTAATATGATATAAATCTTTAGTTGAAGTGTTGAGCCTGCGACTAATGTGCAGGGCTGTCATGAAGCGCTGATTGAATGGATTGAACGTCACGAGCACATTGCCGTCATCCAACAGTCTGTTATCATCATGCTTCAGGTATATACTCTATAGCGTGCTCTCTTTTTTCACGTTACGCGTTTTGCTTACAGGCAGAATAAAGGGAACTTTTTTCGATACTATTTTTTTGCTAAAATCCATGCAAGTAAGTAAGTAAGTAAGATTTTTTGTCTCTACATTCATGGCAAACTTATGCAGCAAACCTTAAAAAACAAATGTACGCGTAAAGACATCTCCTCCTCACAGGAGAAAAGTATGAAGAGAGGCAGTGCCCTTTTCCAGAACATTTTTGATATTTCAATTTAAAGTCAAAATAGCGTAATTTTTTTTGTAAACTCTGTGATGCTAAATTTTGTTTTTATTTATGATTAAAACTGTAAAAATACACCTTGAATGCATAAACTGCCATGATGATTGACTTGCATCGATAAAGAACGTTATTTATTGTTTATTATTACTTAGTTTTACATGAACATAGCCAGAAATTGGAGTCGCGAGGGGCGAACTGAGACCCTAAGGGCCAAAAGTCGATCCGGAAGGCCTGCGAGAGAGGCCGGTCTGGGGCGGAGTCCCGAAAGCAAACGTTTTTTTTTGCATGAAAACTCCCCGAAATGCATGTAGTTGGTAAATTTTAATAGTTTTACTGCGCAAATTTATAATGCACTGCATATGCAAGACAAAGCAAAAGACGACTTTTGGCATCTTGGGGGCATGGCTTCCTTGGCTCCCATAAATTCGCCAACAAACTGGTACATGAGGACTGCAGTTTTGTCGATATAGTGATGGGCGCTTGAATTCAGTTGACTGATTGTTGCTGTGTCCTCGCCGTCGTTCGTTAAAACTGTTCGACACGCTAATTGTCCGACCGATCAACCAAGCAGCAGCGCGTCGTTTCTTCATCGGCAGCCGTCGCAGGCAAGCCGCCGTTGTCCGTCCATCTAAGGTAATTCTCTTTCCGATGCAGTTCGATCTCTATCGCGCGTCTAGGGTGCCCGGCGTCGCCAGTGCGTTCGTTATAGGCGAGATAACCCGATTCGTCGTCGCCCGGCTTCAACGTCGTTTTCGCGTTCACGTCGGCGTTCGTGCGCCTTAATACTAAACGTCCCGCTTAGACTACAGTCGTACCGTAGCTGCGCACAAATGTCGTTACATACTGCGCGATGACGTGGCCGACTGGACGAAGATGCGCAGTCGATGTACGTCCAGTAATTCACGTCCTCGCAAATTAACGTCCTCCTTTCCACCATGCTTTCGTCGACTTGTCGGTCGTCATTTGTCGTCTGCATTTTGTTCTGAAATTTCGTGCATTTTATAGTTAAACTCTGTAAGAACACGACACAGAAGCGAATAGAAGCGAAATAGGCTGTAAACTTGTGAATATTGTATTGCCTGATATGTAACCGTTAAGCCTGAGGTTTTCACAACGCAAGTATATAAGTAGATAAGTAAAAGGTGAATGCATGTAGCGCACCAAGGTCACTAAAGTCTCTAAGGCGCTACATACATTAGTACTCTAAGAAGAAAATTGTCTCAAGTAATCGTCCAAAGACAGATAGTATAAACAGGATCATGCAAATGTCTTGTTAGTGAGTTTCATGTCGTCGGGTCGGCGACACCGCTACGAAGAAAGCTCGACGTTTGTACGAACTTGTTAGGTACGACGTCACAACTATGCTTAATTTTATAGATATTTTGTGTTTTTTAAACAACAGAAAAAAGTGTCGCATTTTTGTGAATCGTAAACATTCATAAATGTTTTGTGATTTGTTTAACAAAAGCTTTATGACAGCAGATGTTATTGGACAATACCGAAATATATTTTTTTTGTCTTTATCGCTGACTTTGAAGTTAACTGGCAGTGTTTCGTTTTGAGTACTCGTAACTTTTTGGTAAGCAATATGTTCATGCATAATTGTAATCGTCTAAAGACGCCCTCTGCACTGTTGTAATGTTTGGCAAAAAATACGCGGGACATAATGATTTCAAAATTGCATTGACCCGGCAATTAGTTTTTTTTATCAGATTTAAATTTTCTCAGGTTCTGTTTTTTACTTGCTATTTTGTATCCGAATTTTGCGAGCTACTACTGCGGTAAACTGCTGCCGTTAATTTGTCAACCGCAAAGCATAGTGTTTTCTCCAAAGTGAAACTTTCTCTGGTTTATCGTTGCTGAGACCGAAGCAGGCACTGTTGATATGTTACATCGTGCATCGCGGCTTCCCGCTACTGGCGGAGCCCAATAATAAACACGTTACATCATGGCACCAGAAACCTTACAATTAGTAGTAACAAGCCGGACACATCTGGGTTATGAAATGTCGCAAGTTTGGCTGACTGTTCGTTTGGACGTATAGATACTGCGTTGCGTGTCCGCGTTGGTCACTGTAGGCTGGGAGGACGCGCACGAAAACGAAGTTTTGTGGGCGCCAAAATCAATGCATTTCGCGCGTCGACAGTTCGTACGTGTCGATGTGAGTCTGCTGGTCCGTGCGCCTGTATGTCTGCGTGTCTGTATGTGGGACACTGCAGTCTGCACGTATGCGACAGGATGTAGTCGATCAGTGTGCAACTGTGTATCCAGTCAAGCTAGCAATATTCTTAAGACTTTGCGTCCACTCGACACATCAGCCTGTAGCTTTTCGTCCATCTCACAGTCTGATTAACGGTCGTCACGTTTACGTCGTTAAAACGGTTAATTATTTACCATTGCTGGAGTCGCGTATAAATCGGATGCCGCCGCACAAGATATCTGAAGTAGTGAAACATGTACATAAATTTATTTCAGCATCGCTAGACTTTCTGTGCTTAGTTTACTGTCGAGGCTGCAGAATTATTTACGAGAAATAATAAACGCTTATATGTGATTCTTCAATTTTTTTGGGGGGGGATTTTACTGATAGAGGGACACATTCAAAATAGCCAATAGCAAACAAAGAAGAACTGACATAAGACTATAACATGTGCGCTATGAGTGAATATTCATTTGCACGTCGTTGTTTTTCCAAGTCGCCAATAAAACTATACTTTGCTCCGGCACTGTTCACTGTTCACTAGATACTAGATACTGGTGTAGGATACTTTGGACAACAGAGACCCTGCATAAAATTGTTCTGTATAAATTAACTGCTGACATTGACCTTCACGTTGATTCTCTATGCTGTCGACTGCCATGTCCCAGTATAGCCATGGCTCACACAGCCGTACGTTAACTTTATGGTGTTTCGATGCCGATTGTTTCCTGCCGGCATCGACTTTACTTCGCCATTATGCACCAATTGCCGTTTGCTGCTGCTGCTGCTGCTGCCGTGTCGTTTGAGTCTCGTTGTTAACGGTAGCAGGCTTACCGATCGCAGTGAAACTAACCGTCCAAGTGACATCCGCAACTATGATCATCCTTTCATCGTGTTACTTACTATACGCTCTGACCCTGTCAGAAAGCATAAAATCGTTGTTCGCGTGGTCTATCTCCTACTTCCGTATGCGCTTCGAACTGTAAAGCAGGAAGCCTTGAGAACGTTCATAAACATTCTCCGTAACAATTCACTTTTGTATAGTAGTGTAGTCCATTGTTACGCTTTGTTTTCTCTTTCGTGGAACGTTTGAATGCAACAGTTCTAGGTTTTTAGATCGCATAACAATTGCGCAAATTTTCTGCTTATCTGTCGAGTTACTCTTGCACGATATTTTATTGCTATTATAGGGTTAAAACTGTTTATGCTAACCGTGTCACAAAAATACAACAAGATGCAAATTATTGACTACGCTTTGATGAACATCACTTTTTAGCCAAGTGCAAAACTCGCAGTTTACATCGAGTGCTGCATTGGAGATAGCAAGCAGGTGAGACAGTCGCAGATCTCAGACGTTAAAGCTCAGTTTCCATCCATCGCAACACATGCAACAAGCGCAACGCAAAATCTTTGAGTACTTTTTAAAGTTTTTTTCCTCGCATGCGACGGAGGCAACGCAAGAAAAGTACCGCAACTAACGCAGCTGATGAACAGCCAAAACGCAATAATAGAAACGATGCTTAATCTTGCGTTGTGTGCGTCGTGTCAGATAGAAAGTAGGCTTAAGTGAAGTTAAGTCGCAGCATATCGAGGAACAAGACTCATTTCGTGCGGCCGTGAATGCGTCAGTCTGTGAAGTTGGTCGAGATGCTATAAAGCAGCAGTTTGTTTCACACAGCGGACGGTAGCGCTATAGCTCACTAGTAATGATCGGGGGTGGCGGCGCTGATCGTTGGTGGTCAGTCGAGGTTGCTTGCTCGTCCAGCCGAGAGTCATTCCTCAGCGACGCTCCGTTATAGGCTCATGCACTCTTGGACATCATTGCGGAGGCGTTCTGTCCTACCCTTCTCCCTCTTTTCTTCCATCTTCTTCTCGCTTTTCCGCCGTTGTTTTTTTTCTTACCACCCCGAGCTACGGGGTTTGTGGATTTTTTTCTTGCCCGAATGCGTCATTGTACACTTAGTAACAATAAGTGTGTAGTTTTAGTCTTGTGGCCGACCGCAAGACGATTATTTGTATACATTCTAAGACTGGAAGCGTGCACTTTTTGCCACCTGCATAATGACGCATTTGCGTTCTAACAAGGCTGGGCTGGGGAAACTTACAGCAATCCACCGCAGACCACGTAGTTGGATTTGGCGGCGGAAATGGGGAAAATTAGGAAAACGAAAAGGGGAAGAAAGGAAAAGTGGGAAAAAGGAATCAGGATGGTAGAAGGGAAATGTTGCTACGCCTCCCCCACACAGTGATTTGGTAGAAGCGGGCGCCTAGTGTAGAGGTTGGACGGTTGGTTGTCATTCATCAGTGAGCTGTTCAGTACTGCCCGCGAATATTGGCGATTATTTCCCCAGCGCGCAGTTGACATCGGCGCACCGGGTCGTAATGTTGTTGTAATGTCTGATGATACACCGGCTGCATCAACCTATCAGCCGATGTATGACCTCGTGACTTGCTTGCGCGCTCTGCTCTCATGTCATCCGCTCGTGTTTGCCTTGTTACGCCGTATTATACGCATTCTTTCTTTATGTTCGCATAATCTACGGTGTATCTAGGTCGGTCTATTGACATTCGCGCTGCCAGCGAGAGCTTACCGTTGCCGCTGCGGTTTCGGATGCTGTACAAATCGGCATTGTTAAGTTTTTTTTATAACCGAGCTTTTTGATAATGTTAAAAGATAACTACTTAAACAAACCTTGTTATAGTGGAGTCTTTAATAAGCACTTTATTGCAAATGTGATGCTGATTGCGTCCGTGAAAAACAGAGATCGGTCTATATATATGACGACGTTATGAAAAGTGATGGCTTACTTTTTATTAGGCAATGCACATTATGTATAGCGAGGTACTAATCGTCATAGGTCGTCTGTATGTCTGTACATTTGTCCGTCTGTTGTGATGAATGATGTGCCATGGGCATATAGGTTAAGCTATTTCGAAAGTAATTACGTGGATAATACGCCTGTGGTATTCGCACTTCAAAACGCAACGTCTGCGATTTGCGGTCGAGTATTATCTGCTGAATTAAGCACATTTTTTTACTTAACGACTAATTTGACTAATTATAATGCGACGTGACAAAAGTATTAATTTTAAATTATAGTTAATTAATAAAAGAAGCTGACTGACAAATATCGCTGATTTAGAATATATTACTGCAGAACATAATCCTATGGCTTTCACCGTTAATGACAGTGTTTTATATACTATACAGCAACAGCTTCCCTAGAAAAGAAAAGGGCAATGCTGGGGCAATATTTTTGTACTCGTAACCGTACAAACAGGTGCGGTCATGACCGGGGGCCCGTCATAGCCATAGCACTTTTAATCGTGCTATATTCTCTGGCTTTGACCATATAGCATTTTTTGGCACTGCGTATTTTTTGCCGTAACACTTTTCGAGACGTGCCGCCCTCTGCGTACGAAGACGACATAATGTGAAGTCAGGTTAATGGTTAAGTCGACAGGAAATGATCGAGGAAGCCACGCACCGAAATAAATGTCGTAGCTGAGTGTCGCAGGATACACTGGACTAGAACAGGATTGTTTACTGTACTATAGCCGGAAGCACCTGCTTCTATGTCTGCTTACTTACTGGCTATACTTAGCGGTCATCTACAAATCATCAGAGAGAAAGGGGGGAGAGAGAGAAAGAAAGAGAAAAAGCAATGTTATGATATTTGCTCTGCAGCTGTGCAGATATCATGCGATAATGGCTGCTCATCTGCTGGTCAGCAGGTCAGCGAGACAGCAGCTGTATAACGCAGGTTTGAAAGGCGATAATGTCGGTTCTTGGTGTATAGGCCCGTGTTCTCGGCTACGGCTACGGCTATGGCCCAAAGTCCACTAATCTCATCTGTTGTTTGCCAACTAATTGGGCAACAAGTTATACAGCTGTACATATTTTGACATGTCGTGAATGCAGAGTTTACGATTTCTTGTTGACTTGTGTTGTACTACTTGCTGTGGATAGCTGTAGACGAACGTGCTATTTCTTGTACATTTGTTGCACAGTTTGATATACAGCAAGCTGTGCAACAGATTTACAACAGATCAAACCAACTTAAGCAAGTGGACTTTAGACTAAGTCACTTATAGCAGGGAACAGTTGCAATCGTCGGCAGTTGCGTTGCGTTGTATCTATGTCGTTATGAGGCGTTGCTGTGGACGGCTAGTCCGTCGTCCGTTATTCGCAGCAGGTGATGCAGCCTCCAAGTCATACATTCTATAAGCGCTGACTCCGCCCACGACCAACAGCTTGTGACAGCGATACCCCCAAAGACGTTTCAACCTTAAAATAAATTGATTTTTGCACTTCGGTGTCTGGTTCAATCTTTTTATATATCCAAACTGAACGATAAGCCAAAAGTTAATGCCTCATTGTAAAAGTGACAAAATGCAGAATTTACCGTTAAAAATTTACCAAAAATTGGTAACTTCTCACTTGCACTGTGTCGCGTTTGTGTTTTTACTGAACTGGATTGTAACTGGATTTTGAAGATGAGAAAAAAGGACAATAAAAAAGAAAAAGGAGATAAAAGGGATGAGGAAGACAAGGGACAGAAAGGGATTGCTCTCATACTAAAGTCATAAGTCTTCGCCTATGTCGTTGTTTGATGCCGGCGCGTAGCATTCGTCGTCACTTTGAGCATGTCACTCTTCCTTTGCCGTCGTTACGATCAATAGAAGTCATACTCCATCAATTACTCGACCATTATTCACTCACTATAACCTGCCCACCCAAGTCGATTCATGCCGTGGGTGGCAGGCGACAGCGTTTAATTTCGGTCCTAATAGCTTGTCACATGTCGCAAGACTGATTGCGCATATTTTCAAAAGGCTTCCGAAAGGCCAGCGTTTGGCTATCCATTTATGCCATACAAATCCCAGTTTTTCTTTTACGGCGAGTACAGAGCAACGTAACTGAACTAAACTGAACTGACGTCATTTAGTTTTTGACGAACTGACTAATGGGCAAGCAGTAACACATTACAGTATGCATCGTCGAACGGCGTCGGTGGCCTATATGTGACTATACTTACGTAAGCGTACGGCTCGCCCTGTTTGCCCATTGGGCGGCTCGTCAAAAAATAAACCGTGTCAGTTTGGTTTGGTTCAGTTACGTCGCTTTGTACTCGCCTTTAGGGTGCTGTGTCGTCGTCGACGATGTTAAAAACTATACGATGCCAGAGCACTCTGTTTTCTTAAGCTTTGATGAGCTGTGTTATAGTGTGCTGGGCTCACGTTATTTTTTCAAACTTTGCAGGCACTTCAGTTACAGTCACAGTAACACGCGTTTATTTTTCTTGCAGCCAAATGGCTGGATATACACCGAACACATTAAAACATCGCACAATAAAACATAAATGTCTATTGCGCGCGGTCGCTTGCCTTCTTGATGTCATTTCAGTCACCACCACATTTGTAACACCATGGTAACCGAGGAAATCAACTTGCCCTTGACGAATTTGCGTAGGCCTGAATGAATAGTTTTAAAACGTTTTCGGAATAAACATGTGATGAACTTGTGGCGCCGCACTGTTGTGCAGATCGTGAACGTGGTATTCGCATGCCTTTTGATGAACGCCATACGCAAGAAGCACACGGACTACACCTGGTGCGACGTCGACGACTTCGAATGACGCTGCAGACTGCTGACGATACATCCGACTCAAGAGTCTATAGTCTATACTGCAGTCATCCACCGGCGCAAGCTCAGCAACTCCAGCTGTAACACTGCAGACCCACTGCTCACACCAGCGGCGTAGTTGTAATAAACGTTCAAAAGCGTTTGAACTTTTTTAAAAATAAAAACGCGTTTTCACCGGTTTTTACGTTTGCATCGTTTTCGTTTTCAACAAACGTGAAATGGTTACTGTGCAAACGACAGTGATTAGAAGTACTTATGAACAAAAATCGAAGTATTCCGGATCGCAAATAATAACAAATTTTGTATTCAGATTAACCTAACGACAAAAAATTGATGAATATTTGATGAATATGACAAATACTATATCCTGATTCTTGAAATGATAGATTTCGTACATATGCCAAGTAGAAGGAGGGTCACATTTTTGTTGAACGTTTAGGCCCACAACTGTTGTCTAGTCCTCATTTTTAGCGTTTATTTGAATTTGAATTTTTAATTTAATTATATAAGAAAGCGCGTTCGTTATCCTAGCGATTATTACGTCAATGCCAGCGAGTACTAAGTGAAGTGGAAAGTGATGACGTCACGTATTGCGCTGACTGACGTGCATCGCAATAATGAGTGACGTCGACAGCGCCGGTGCCCGCAAATAATAACCTGTAAGCTACTGCAGTCACTCACTGAGACATTTTGTGCACTGCACTATAACCAATCTCCTACAACGTAATATTCGGTGTGTGACGTCACCAGGTGTGACGTCATCGTCTATATATAGCGCCACGAGACCGTTAATACTAAAATACTTCGGTCCGGTGCCGACGTATTGTGCGGTCGTCCGCTCAAACTTTTACCTTTTGAACTAAAAACTTTCTCCTGCATGCATATTTTTAAACTAGGAGTCCATAGCGGACGGACGGACGGACGGACAGACAGACAAAACGCCTAATGTGGCCTATTAGAACGGCCGCACTGCAATGATTGCTGTTATTATTGTTATTTATACCGGTCATATTGCAGCCTAAATAGAATAAGTTAAATTGCTAAGAAGAAATACAGTTAGAACTTGAAAAATTTATGTCGTGAAAATTTAGTAAACTATTTTCGCAACTACGAGTATATATCGCATCGCTTACAGTCGTCCCGATTTCTTGCAGTATTGCTGCAGTAATCAATTACTTTTGATGCTGACGTCACAGCAACGAAGCTGTTGTGTAGCATACCGATTCAACCGAGAATTATTAAGAATTACTGAGTTTCTACCGGGCGACGTTGTTCATAAGAGTGGCGCAATGAATATGTTGTTCACTTAGGAACAGTAAATACAGTACTTTAATAAAATAATCAGTTAAATGCAGGCCGAAGAAAAAAATGGCGGACGACAAAATTTATTGCAATTGCACTCTTTGTTTGTTGTTTGTTATGCAACAGACTTGATCGTTTTTGATTGTATCTCTGTCAGTTGATGAGAAACTTGTATAAATGTACTTGATGCGGCGTAGAACCCGCGAGGAAAATTTGTCTTTCGTTAGTCGATAATGTAACCGTTTGTGTACAGTTTAACTTACATCACAATTGTGTCGAAGTAATTTGGTTGTGAAAAAAATTGCAACATTTATTTGCGTTTTGAAAATTTTTTCACATGTAGGCCCTATCCAATATTTGTGTTTTGAGCCACAAATCTGTCGTTAACATACAAATATGTGGGCGCCGAGTGCCGACAAGTATGCGGCCGTCCGTCCAATTGCCCAGCGTTTCAGATGCCGACAGCAAATTAGGCCTAGCAGTAGTTAGTTGTAAACAATCGACGCTTGAGCCTCCTAACGCAACTGGGTGATATTTGCCTATTTTATCAATAGTTTTTTTGGGTTTTTTGTTATTAATAAAATACACACATGCGCAATAGAACAGAATAAAGTGAAATAAAATAAAGCTGCTATAAAATCATTAATTTCGTTGTACTGCAGTTGGGTAGCAATTGAGCGAACCCCTCCAACAAAAATACAAGTTTTTGTCTGCGAGTTTGTAGCGCCACGTTTTGTTCTGTGATAAACAGTAAACGGAGTCGACGACGGCGACGGCTTCCAGTTGTTTTACTGCGTTGTATTTTATGTTATTGCGCATGTGCGAATGTTTTAGGCTTAAGCTTCACTCACTTCGATTTAATGCACAACAAGCTGTACGACAAATTTACCAGAAAACCGAAAGTCTCTAGCAAATCCATATGACATGTTGTACATCACAAATTCACACATCAAATCAAAGACGTACAACCAATGCGCGATATCCGGAAATGATTGTCAAAATGATGTACTGTTTGTTGCCCTGCTTGTTGGTCGGAGTCGAGCGGGATTATGTTTAACGTCAGCCCCAAAAATCTGGGAGAATATTTGTCTGGGCCAAGAAAAATAAAAGACATCGGTGCTAAGTTTCGATGTGAGGTAGCTAAAAGGCGCAAAGTCCCCCTTTCCAAATATTTTAAGGGAAGCATTGTGGATAACAAGTTTTTAAGAAAGAGGATGAATAAGCATTGTGAAAAAATTTCACGAAGATCGGTAAAGGTAAACTTGAGTTACACGCCGGCGAAATTTCACAATACACAATAATGGCTGGTCAGTGAAAAAACTCGCAACACACGTCGAAGCAATGGAGTCTGGGCGGTGAGCAGCATGAGAATATCGCGGGTGGCGCGTGGAAGCTAGGCGTTGGAATGCGTCTTAGCTATAAGGCAGCGTCCGACGCAGTGACGTAACGGATGCGGGCTGCTGCTGGGCAGGGTGTAAGTAGCCATTCGGTGATGGATGACGTCGGATGTCCCGGCGATATTGCACGATTGAACGACACACAAATTGCGCCGACGATTAGCTGCCTTCCCGGCCGGTGTTTCATAATAGGATCGCCCTCCCCCCACAGAAAAGTCTCCCCGGCCGACAATATACCGGCAAAAATCCGCCCCACCCGGCGGCGGCCCGGAGTACCGGAGACTTTTATGGGGGGGGGCGATCCCATAATGGGGAAACTTTTTATGGGCCGGGGATACTTTAATAGGTACTTGTCCGTTAATTCACCCTCCACCCTTAACGCTAGACCTAACCGCAACCTAAAACCTAGCGGTTAATGTAGGTACGGGTAAATTAACGGACAAGAACCTTTTAATAACGAGGAGACATATCAATTCCGTGATTATTTCTCCTCGGGCAGATTTTTCATGGGGGGACATTTTAATGTGACACCGACACAGCGGCAACTGACGGATGTCGACAGCGCTCGAGTCGACACTGCAGGCACTGCAGTCTGCACATTATGAGGAGCTACAGCGCGGCTACGTGTCACAACGCCGTATTAACGTCACCAGTCAGCATTAATGTAAAACCTACTCGCTGTAGTTCGTCTTATTGGCTGTCGTTTTTCATCTTTTGTTTTGTCTTTGGCTGCACATGTTTAAAGAAATATACCAAATGCAAGCAGCATAACGTGTTTGCTAAAAGTAACTTTATATGCACACGTCTGCAGGTGTTACACAACTGTCTGAGTCTGTCATGCCTACTAAAAACTAAATTTGTGAATAGTGTTGCTTGCCAGTTTGACTCTTGTTTCACGTACTTTTGTGCAGTTTTAGCTCTTTATACTGTAAATGCATTCATTTGCAAATCAAACTGGACTTAGAACTACGTTAACTTTACAAAAACATAGTGTGTTCAACACGCATGTAGTATAGGGCCTATTATATGTGTTAGACAGAGCAGCATCAGCATCTGCAGTATTAGAGACGAGACGAGACTGAAAAGCACGTTGAAGCGTTCAGTCTTAACGTCGACTGCGGCAGCAGCAGCTTCTCAGCAGTCATAGAAAGAACGAAGCGACGACGAACGACTACTGCGTGGCATGCAGGCTGCGGTCAGCGCGCTGTCGTCCCGACGCGCTCGATAAATTGTCGCCTTACTACATCAGGCGTCGCCGTCCCTGTCGCCGGCTGGCTGGCCTCGGTCGCCACGCTATTAATGGTTGTCTGGATGGACGGCTGACGAGAGGCGCTAATTCTGCCGCTAAGCCGGGCATTGCCAGCGACCCCGGTCGGCCGCTCGCTCGAGCGCCCGGCCGGACAGGCGGACAGTCGGACGTGTTCCACACATCATTCGTTCAACGACGTGACTACACCGCAGCGCGGCAGTGATGCTCCTGACTTACAGTCTACGACTAGCAGCAGCAGCAGCAGCGTGCTGACTGTCGTCGCTGTTTGTGGCTAATGGCGACGAGCAAACGAGATTACAGTAGCGTCGTTACTCAGTGCTGAGTTTTCGCAATCCAAGTTCGCCGACAATATCACGCAACACATCCAACAAACAAACATATCGATAACGCCTTTCCCAATAATAACTTTTCATGCTATGTCCTGGTGACAGTTATAGAGCTCTGAGTTTTGACCGTCAGTTGGTAACAATTTTTAATTCTTTTTATTTGTTCGTTACAAGTATTTTCGACCCAAAGCGAACCAGTTGCGCTTAAAATAGAAAACACCACTAAGAGTCTTTTTTTTCTTCAAGTTCCTTTCAGTCTATACTTACCCACTAAATGATCCGGCTGTGAAAATTTCTGTAAGCTTTCCAGCTCGGGGAATGTGTCATTGTGCAAGTGTCAAAATGATAACATTTACATATATAT
>Ga0209671_1001244_pt1 | contig 20697 bp, 14 predicted proteins | sample WorMetHERISLAND2_2_FD_187401 | JGI IMG/M metagenome (GOLD analysis project Ga0209671, IMG submission 187401) | Marine gutless worms symbiont microbial communities from Max Planck institute for Marine Microbiology, Germany - Olavius geniculatus... | ecosystem: Host-associated > Annelida >... | reverse complement strand
AAATAGGTGAAAATGTTGAATTTAAATTTTGTAACCCCCAAAAGGCACTTCCTTGCGCGAAACCACGTCATATGAGCTATCGTGCATTAAAATCAGTTCAGTCGTTTTTCCTGTGGAGGACGGCAAGAAAAAAAAAGGGAAGGGAAGAGAAGGAAAGGAAAGGGAAGGCACAAAAGGTCACGCAAGCGTTATATTTCACCTATTCGTGGGGAAGCCCCCCGTAAACGGATTTTCACCAAATTTTGCACATCAGGAGATATGCTGGATGTAATCATCTGTGCAAATTTTGGTTTGGAAAAATTAAGGGGTTTGGGAAATACGAGGAGTCAAATTTTGGAGTTTCCCATTGAAATGGCTGGTCACCTTTACAACAGGGCTGGCGCTACCGCGCAGCCTGTGATGTAGGTGGGTGTGTCATAGTTTAAGCCGGGTCTGACGCAAAAATTTCCTACCCGTAGCCTAACTCTTAGTTATAGCTCTAAGCCTAACCATAATTCTAGATTGCTATTATAAGCTTTTGGGTGGGGAATTTTTGCAACTGTGCTGTTTAGCTCACCCCCTAACCAATATAATTGTGATGCATCATCTTAATTTTATCAGTTGAAATACGCTTTGCAAGTGTTTCAAATGTCGAGTGAACCTAAATAGACCTAATATGTTTTATGTGATAGTTTGAGATAGGCCACTGTAGGTCAGATTTACTGACATGTCCTAGAATATCTAGGCTAATATTTTGGTGTGGAGAATAAATTGATGATGATGATGATGATGATGATTGGTGCATGAATTCTCATTAAAAGTTTTGTTCACTTTAAGGTAAATGCTTGTTAATCAGAGTTTTTTTGCTGACTTTAACCTTGATTATAATTCTAACTCTAATGCAGTGGTGTAGTCTTTGATACCAATTTTGAGCTGTCTCAAGAACAAAAAAATAAAATCTTTGTCTTGTGCTTGGTCTTGACAAAATGGTCTTGATAATTTCATGAAGTTTGCCAGCAGTTACTATTAATATTTTGACTTAAAATTTTGGCAGTAGTTAACTTGTGGTGCAGTCAAATAATAATAAATTAGGCTAATTATGTTATTATGGTTACCCTGACTGACATTATGTAGCATGTACTCTGTCACATATAATAATCGACGTACATACTTTGACAAAAATTGTTACTCATTGTGACATTGATACGTATGTTGAAACATTTGATGCTGTATTAAAAGTCTTGGTCTTGTTCTGGGTAATGGAAAAAGTCTTGTTTTATATCTTGTGTTTTTGACATCACTGCCCTAATGTGTGTTTCAATATGCATCTATTCTCTTTGCCTGGCTTTGTTGTTTTGCTTGGGTTTGCCGTTTGCACACTGTGCTGTTGATTTCAGATCAGTGAATTTGAGAATTATTACTGAGAAGAATGTGGCTGTTGTGCACCTTCCCGGCTTCAAATATGATGACTTTGATCGTGCAGGTACCATGACTGTCTCTAATTGGTTCTGTCTGTAAATATGCAGCTTGTGAGACTGCTGCTAATTTGAAAACTAGCCTGTACTAAGTACTATCTTAAGGGATATAACTGAATAAAGACTGGCGGTAGTTATTTGCTGATGCTTAGCCATACATAAAAGTTCTAACGATTTAATTAAGCACACAATGAACTAAAATGGGATTTTTTAGCAGAAGTATAAGTTTGTGTAACAACTTGCTTCCGAATTATCAGGATTTATGCCCAAATGTACACAATGGCTTAGACGTAACGCCGCGGCTGATACTGGCATTAACAATTAACTGATCAAACTGCATAGAACTCATTCATGTATTAGATGTATTTTGAGCACATCAGTCAGCTATTTTGTGTCTCCTATGTTCTGTGTGAAATATTTAATACCACAAAATTATTAAATCACCTGGTGCTGTCTGTCGAACTGATAATGAAGAGATGAGCAATCTGATACTGATAATCACCACATAATGTAACAATTTGGAGCATTTGCATTTTACATGGTAGTGGGTTGACGTAAACTACGTGAGGTGGAAAGTGAGTGTACAACATATATTTCTATTGTCTTTGCCATCTGTTTGCCAAAAATTATCAAATTTGGTGGAAATTTGACAAAGTTCTGACAAAAATAAGTTTGAAAATTTTTTTGGGCCCACCTTGTAGATGTATGTTTGGTGGTACTTTTTATAAGAAATAGAACTGAGCCTACTGTTGTTTTTTGGCTTAATTTCACCTCTTATTTTAGCTCATGATAACATTTGTAGAATCTGCTTTTGTGTTGTACTGTGAAAATTTATGACGTTAATTTCAAGATCAGCAATCATTGTTCTATTTAACGCAAATGTAGCGATAGTCCTTTTTCGGTATTTTATTTGTTTACAGAGCACACGACCCGTGTGACGCGGGTGAAGATTGGATTAGTACGTGACTTGTGGAAGGGTGTACGGAGAGAAAGGTTTTGGGGCTTACAGATTTGTGCCTCTGATGCCCCAGGATTGAAGCCGAAGGCAGCAGTGCGTGTGTGGGGTCTTGACGAAAGGGCAGCAAGCTCTTTCCTAGGGAGTGCTATAAGCTCTTGCAGTTGGATTCAGTGTAGATCTCCAGTTGCAAATGCATTTTGGCATAGAATAGCGCAAACACATTGATAACAGCTGCAAGTCTGTGACATGCTATGATGCTACTGATAATCGTGTATGTAGACGGATGCCACACCTGACGCATATTCCTAGAATCATGGGTTTCTAAGGCTCTAGAGCTTCAGTTATTCAGCTATATGCAACTTCTTTGGTGTCAAACTTATTGTAACTCACATAATCTGTGCTGGACCACTAGACACTGTTCTAACAGTACGGATTGGTTGCAGGTCTGCTAAACTTTGCTAAGCTGAACCGGATGGGAGAGACGATGCGGCTGCGAGGACATGGAATATACGAGTACGTGGCGGGGTTTCAGTCGAACATGTTTGGTCGACACTGGAAGTTCAGTCGGGCGTTGTACCGGCGTGCTGCCGTGGACCTACCGATGACGATGAGAGCGTGGTTGAGCGGATGTGGTAGAACATCCATCGACCTGTGTCAGACCTTGGAGGACTCGGCCACTGGTGATCTGCTGGCGTCAGGTGTATGCCGTGTCGTCAACGTGGATCCGCGGACTCAGCGGTCCATTCCGCTGCCGGAAAGACTTCGAGACACGTTGAGGATGGGCGTCGACGACGGACAGACGCGGGGCGAACGGTTTCCAATAATCCAGCCGCCGGCCGCGGTTCCAGATCGGTCGTTTTCCTGTCGGATGACGGTGCGTCATGATGACATGGATTTCTTGTTTCACACGACGCAGGGTGCTTACCTGTTCTTCGCACGCGAGTGTGCCGCCCAGGCAGCGAAGGCCGGCTTTTATTTCCAATTCAGCGACGACATAGCATTTCACCTGGCCAGTGAAACGACCGGTGTACATTTCGCTGAGTCCTTCGCGGGAGATGAGCTGAAAGTTTCGACCTGGGAAGATTCCAACTGTCCCTTGCTGCTGCATTTCACCGTCTCCAAGGATGGCAACATCATATATTACGCTACTGTGCACTACTTCGATGATGACACGACAGTGACAGCATGACTGTGCTCGTGATAAAATGGCCACATCATCGCTTAAACACTATTAGTCTGCTGGTATCAGTTTTAGCCAGTTGCTTTTAATAGGCCTAAGTGTCAATTCATTAATTTCATTGGTCAGTTGCTAATATCGTTAGTTCTTGACTTTGACCTTGACCTTGACTTTAGTTCAGTAATTTTAATTTTACTTATGCACTTTGTGGTGTTTTATTGGTGTATGTTGAGTGATGGGAAAGGTTTAACACACAGCTGCGTGGTCGACGGTCGGTCGTCCTAGTCTACAAGGCTACACTGTCGTATGTTTGTTCATGCTTAAATGCACTGGTGGCTTATCGATACGTTTCCCACTGTAGACAATGTGGTATATACATGTACGCAGTACGAGCACGAGCGTAAAGTAACAGTAACAAGAAGCCCATCTGCCGCTAAGGAGGGCCGAACGTTTCTGAGATACGGCGACTGAAACCTTGCATTGAATGCCAAACCGCTGCACCCGGAGACATGGCTACTGTGTTGACAGGCTAGGCCTATAGCCTATAGAAACTCGTTGTCGCCCTGTCCGACGGCACCATCGCCGACCCCCTACGACTTACTATTCAGCCACAATACCGCAAGAGTGGCATAGCAGAATGCCTAATGACTCCTCAAGATCATCCAAGGTCAGTGATTTTTATTTCATCTGAAAGGGCTTAGGCGACTTTGTATTGGTGATCAATAGCAACCTAAGCCCCATCTTTCACCGTTTAGCCGCAGTAGCCTACATCCGTTACACACAGACAGACGGACGGACGACGGACAGCTCTAGACGACAACTCGTATCAAAGGGCCAGACAAAAGCTTACGGCTTAATGGTCGGCTCAAGAGTGGAATGTAATGAAGTGAACTGAAATCGTGGGCGGCGCTAGAGGGGGGACAGCTGCCCTTTCGTGCTCTCCCCATTGCCCCCCCAACTGCCTCAGAAAAAAAAATTGATGGTGATAAAGTGCCCTCTGGCTAAATGGCTAAATGTGGCACGTGCTTTCCAAAGGCGATTCAAATAATATCCTTTTGTAGTCTACAAAACCAGTTTATGATCAGCAGTGTAAAAGTAAAAGACTTGAGATTTGGAAAGTGGACAGTCGACTTCTCTAATTGCGACAAGGTTGCTGACTTGCTATGCGAGTTTGCAGCTATCACGACATTTAGTCCCACCATTTTCTTCAAAAAAAGCGATTTAATAGTCTTTGCTTCTTCGTAAATAAAAACATTTAATTCGTGAAATATGCGCGATTTGATCCCAGTTTAGTTGTTTAGGAATGCGTCGTCGTCCTCATCCGGTTGGCTGCGGCGGCGGTTCTTTTAATGCGGATTTGTCAGCGAAGTTGAAGCGAGCGGTGAGTAACGGCGACACGACAGCCGTGCGCCGTCTCCTCAAGGGTGGAGTCGAGTGCAGCAGTGCTACATTCTGGGTAGGCACTCCTCTCAGTCAGTTAGTGCAAGCTAGTACTGATCACTGCAAGAGGTTGGGGTTTATTTTTGCACGGTGATACGTTCAGATCAGCTATCTGATAATTGTTGTCAAAAATTGATATGCTCAGATTTTTCGCCGATCTGAGAATGCAGCATATATTGATAAATTCAGATTGTGACAGATCTGCTGCATAGACGACACTTACTGTTCCTTAGGTATTGGAAGAGTGAGATTACCACCTGCCAGGGCAACATGCAGCGTCTGTGGAGGACACCTCACAGCACTGTCAGCGAGACTGCTAGTGGTGATGCAGGCGATCATACAGCTGAGGAATTTGCGACTTTCTTCACAGCCAAGATTGCGTCTGTTCGTGCGTCTATTGCTGCAACACCGTTGTATGACGTCCCGTACAAGTTGACTCTAATACTTGAAGACTGGACCACTGTAATGGCTGAGAAAGTCAAGAAGCTGATTGGCGTTTAGATCCAGTCCGTACATGGCTAGTTAAGGATTTTTGCGGGCTGCTGTACAACCTCGCTTTGCTTTTGCTCAGTAATGCAGTTGTGTTACAGTGATCCAGTAACCCTGTGATATTCAATAGGTCTCGTAAACTTTATTCGGGAGAAGCTCGGTTATCGAAAGTTTTGATAGTTCGAAGGTTCAGTAGTCTAAAAGTTTTAAGGTTTCTTTCTATATACTTTCACAGATGTTGACTCGATCTACACATTTTTTCCCAACTAGGGTCGGGGTTAGGGATGCCAGCTTACACCTTTGGACTATCAAATTTTCTGATTATAGACACATGACCTTGTACTCATATAATAGTTTAAATAGTGTAGTAGCAATTAATCAGTTGATGATAAATAAGAGCAGGCTTATTTTGTGATACACTCCCATCTTGATATGACTGGTGAGTACAGAATCGACTCAGTGCCATTGGGACACTAACAGAATTATTGTGTCAATATGCAGAACCATACTACGTTTTCTACTTTAATTTTAGGCCAAAAAATTTTCTAAGTTTTCTGAGAGTGCACAGCCTCTATAACCAGGACCGCATTCTCTTTCAAAATGATTACGTAAACTACACACCACGTCATAGTTCTTGATCCTTTGTGGGTGGAGCCCATTTCACTTTTTGACACAGCTAACTTGGCTGTCTTATGTCCTATGCTGTTCACAGATGTTTTGAAACGTTATCTCAAAAGGTAGGTTTTTGCACAGTATTAGTAATGTTCATGATATAAATGTGTGTTTGCTGTAGTTTGATGGAAGTCTGCTTCATGAGGCTGTTGCATCTTCTTCGCCAACAATGGTCCGGATGCTGCTTGATGCAAAAGCCGAAGTTGATGCTTGCTCCAAGGTGTTTATACTCAGTCAAGACTCTATTAATTAGACTGGTTTCATCTAATAAGACCACCCATTCTATTTGATGGTTAACAGTGACCAAAAAGACTGGTTAACTGGTTAACCATGGGAACTGCTTTACAGTTGTCATGGTTTCACACTGGCTGAAGTCAGTTGGTTTCAGTTTGGTTTTGGGGAAAAAACTGCAGTTTTAGTTTGGTAGTAATTGGTACAGTTTGGTTTTAGCACTACAGCTATGCATATATGAGGCTGAATTCCTATAGGCTGTCAATAGTAAGCATGTCTCTAACTGCTACAGTGTGTCCATGTGCTGCTGAATAATATCACCTTTTGTAATTTTTGCTGTTTTCGATGTACTAGTCTTTAGGTCTAAATGTTGTTGTCAACAATTGTAAGAACTGATGTTTTTGTACATTTATATTTGCTGTTTTATTACTGAAATGGCGTTTTCCTACAGGTGATCAATTACAGAAATATCTGGCCCCAGATATGTTACTCTTACAATCTTGACCTTTGGGATCATGTAACATTCAACTTTTTATGGGAGTTTTCTGTGGATGGTCATAGTGTTGATACGGTTTCCCACTGGCCAAAATTTGTTGGTTTTGGTTCGGTTTGGGGGGGGGGAACCGCGGATTCAGTTGGTTTCGGTTTACTGCCAGTGCTGTGAAGTCTAGACGTCACAATTGAAAACCAATTTAATCTTCACTGAATCAAACTAACAACACACTATTGCCTTTGCGCATGGAAAACAAAGAAAAATTCTGAAAGATTGAAGTTTAAACACATGTGATTAGTGAAAAATGAGAGAAGTAATTCATATTGTACACCATCAACTACCGGAAGTACAACACTCAGGAAAGGACCAACTAAAATTTGTGACACTCGCAGATGTAAGTTGACCCAAATGAATTCAGCCCGAAGTAAGTAAGTAACAAAACACATATCGTAATTTATAGTGTTAACTGTTAAACTATAATAACCTCGAACATGCTAGGTGTGCTAGTGAACTAGAAGTATTCCACCATTAATTGTACATTAAATTTGAAGTCTGATTCGGATTGGATTGGCGCTTATCCAATGACGCTCATGACATCTGGATGTACGCGCTGGCTTTATTTATCACGATTTCAGTTGATGCCGGTGATGTCATACTGCAACCCCTTCCATGCGCCGCGCTCAGCTGTCATACTGGCGGCCGTCATCAGGGGGTCACAGTAGGCCTTAAGGCACCTGATAGATGTGTCGTCACATTGGCAGCAAAGTCGGATTTCATGAAATAAAATCATTTGTACCGACCTCGTTTGTTTGACTCAGTTATATTTGCGTCGGTGTTTAGGGCGTGCATTCCTACAAATCTCGGGACCTACTGAGTATTACTGGGCGTGTGCCTAAGGGCACAGGCCTAGATCCTGAGCTGGTGGCAGTGGTGTATAACAGCTGAATGGTGGATGCCCTCATGCATGTTATAGACTCAGCACGTCATTAGTGTTGTTATGACAAGGTACATCTCTGTGCCTGTCTGCAACCGTTTTTACGTGTGAGAGCTAGCAGTGTGTATTAGCTATGGTAACTAATTATGTCCATCTGTCTGTCAGTCTGTCCATCTGTCCGTCACAACCAGGTACCAATTCAAGCCCAGGTGAGATAGAGAGTTAGGAGTTTTACCATATGATAGGTTTATGTCTCTAGTATTTTGTGACAAAATTTTATGCTGCTGGGTGAGGGGTCCCCTCCCCCGAATGAGGGGAGAAAAAGGGGCAAATGCAAGCCTGACCCGTAGACCCGACGTAAGAATAACTCTACAGTGTTTGCAAGGTGGCACCATGCAACTTAACTCGTTATGTGATCGAGATGGATATTTTGGTATTTGTATATTAACTTAATGTGAACATCCCAATTTTTAGCTAAACTACTGAATGGATTTGGAAACGGTTTGGACTGCTGGAATCCTTATCCAATACGCTTTCCAATGGTACGGGATTCGCATATCCAGACTTAGTGGAAAATGTTAATTTTGACTCAGTAGGTTGAAAAGGGGTGTGGCCCCTGTCAGAAAAATATTACACATTTCGTCAAGTCAAAGTATGGGAATTAGAACGAATGGCAAGAAATACCAAATATTGCATTCGTTAATGTGGCAAATAGGGATTTTGGTGATGTATAGTTTTTATGGAAACTTGATGAAAAATATGAGATTGATCATCGGCTATCGATTATGGGGGCACCTTTACATAATTGGGGGACTCACTGTAGTTATAGAAAAGGGGTTAAGAAAAGGTTAGAGTTCTTTCTTGGCTATATCTTAATAACTACCGCACTGATTACTACGATGTTGACGGCTACTGAAAGAGGAAAGGACTGGGTATTTCTAGGAATAGGTGTTAGAATTTATCAAATGGAACTCAGATTTTATAGGAAGGTTTAAAGTTGCAGGTACCCATCTTAGCGGTAACCTAAGATAAGATGGCGTGAATGATCTGTTTTTTGGCAAAATTTAGCATTGTTATCATAACAATCAGTGGTGACGTGCTTGTTAATGGTATAAAAATCAATGTCCTTGTACGATCTTGAACCTAGAAAATAGAGGATGTGATAGTGATTTTGTGCAATTTTTGGCTGCAGAAGAGTGAAGTGTGACGAAATGGATGGAGATAAACCGATATTAGCTGCAAACTAGAACTGCCATAAACTCTCGTGCATCTCATGAGCATTAGCTCAGATTTCTAGTCATGATAAACAAGCCAGTAGCAGAAACATAACCACTTTTTAGGAGGGTACACCTCTTTGACACCCGCTTGTGCAGACATCCTTGAACGTAGGGGGTCGGGACTTAGACTGCTGTAATCCACATTCAATGGTGAAAATTTCATATGGGAGTTGTCTTGGTATATCTCCAGCCATTTCGGCGCAATTTACTCTTGAATTGTGCATCGCAGCTCGAAATCACGAAAATTGAAGGTTCAGAGTCATTCAAGGTCATCGATGTTGACATTTCTAAAAAGCTCGTCGCCAGTGCTTGTTATGATAAGCAGCACGTCTGTGCCTATCTGCAACCATTTTCACGCTAGACGAGCCAATACCGGTAAAATCACGTCTTTTTAGAGGGGGTGTCTCTCTTTCGCCCCCTCGTTTGTGGTGACTACCTGTGACCCAGCGGCATGAAATTTGTCACAAAATATTAGAGACTCTAGGCTATCATATAGTGAAAACTTGAAGTCTCTATCTCACCTGGCTTGAATCGGTACCGGGTCGTGATGGACAGACAGACAAAATTACCGTAGCTAATACGTGCTCGCGTAAAAGTTGAAAGTAGTCACTCCTGCAGTGCATTGCCCTAGTGAATGGTACATTACAGGATGGTCGTACAGCGCTGCACATGGCGTGCCGGAGTGGGCAGGAGGAGTTGGTTCAGATGCTGCTGAATGCTGGAGCTTCAGTCAATGCACTCACCAAGGTACAGTTACATATATATGTCAGTGTGCTTATTTCCATTTGACTTCATTCATTTATTGATTAGTTTTAACTCTGCCCATGTTAGTTAGTCATGTTTAGCTACAAAGATCTTTAACGAATTGTAGTTTATATCTAACAGGAAGACATGTTTAATTGAACTAGTATATATGTAGCAGGCAAAAATGTTTTGTTTGTAATTATGTTTTGTTAGTGAAGTATGTAGGTAATTTTATGTCTGTTACAGTTATAACATGAAGCTGGGCCAAAATCCACAAGTTATGATGCTATGATGGCTGAGATCTGACCTATATACAGGACAGGCAGTGTGTCGGCTAGGCTGGTGAAAATTTGATATTTTTTTCAGTCAAAAAAAAGCCGAAAAGTGGGTAGTCTTCTTCAGGGCTTGCCATTTTAAAGCGACAGGCGATTGAACAAGTAATTTGAGCAAAGCTCACATGACACGCAATAGCAGCGGTCCTGCCACTTTGGAAATCAGTGTACAGCAATAAGATGCATTTTGAAAAAGTACTTAAATTTGAGGCCTCCCTATTGAAGACACCTTGAATTTAAAAGATTGAAACTTATATTCTTAAAATGTACGTTCTATGCTAAAAATGTCATACATGGGTTGTCCAGGTCCATCTCCAGCCATTTCGGTGCAATTCATTCTTAAAATATGTGATGCAGCTGGAAATCGCAAAAAAATATTAAAAACCCATATTTTGGGGGTTCAAGGTCATTCAAGGTCATAGACGTTGACACCAGTCAAACGTTTGTTACTATTGCTTGTTATGATAAGCAGCATGTCTGTGCCTATCTGCAACCGTTTTCATGCTACACGAGATAATTGCAGTAAAATAACCACTTTTTAGGGGGTAGCCGTCTTTGACGTTCGCCTGCGCTGGCCTCCTTGAACTTAGGGGGTCGGGACTTAGACTGCTGAAATCTACGTTTAATGCTGAAAATTTCATATGCAGGTTGTCTTGGTCTTTTTCCAGCCATTTCATCACAATTCAGTGTTGAAATGTGCACTGCATCCAACAATGGTGAAAAAGTTCACTAAAAACTCTTTTTGGCAGGGGGGATTCAGGGTCATTGAAGGTCATCGATGTTGATAAATCTAAAAAGCCTGTCACCAGTGCTTGGTATGATAAGCAGCATATCTGTACCTATCTGCAACCGTTTTCACACTGAATGAGCCAATAACGACAAAATAACGTCTTATTAGAGGGTTACCCCTCTTTGACGCCCTCCTTTAGGGGGAACCTCCACACCCAGGGGCACGAAATTTCGTCACAAAAACTATAAACCTTGAGGCAGCCAATGGTGAAGATTTCGTGATCCTAGCTTGCACCGTTTTTATGCAATACAGCAGTGTGATGGACAGACAGATGGATACATACAAACAGACAGACGCCCAGGCCATGGTTAAGACGCTATCGCGCGTAAAAATCGATGGCGCCGAACATGGTAGGCGATCAATAGGCGATTGATTATGACAGGGAACAGTATAGTACCACCGTTGATAGTAGATGCTAAGATCAGTCTCTCCCCTGACCACCAAGAAGCAACCGCTTTCAAGTCGCACCAGCCCTTCCTTTTCCTCTCTTTTCCTTTTCCCTTCTTTTTTTCTTATCCAATTTTTCCCCTTTTTTTCAAAACATTTAACTAGGGCCTACAAAATTGTAAATGCATTTGTACTAATTTTAGAGCTTTAAAACTCATCTTAAGGTAATATTTCGAACTGTCGATGAAGTGAATGCCCATAGCTAAGATTAAGGCTTATTAATAAGCGCTTACAGATCTAAAGCAAAAACAGAGCAACAATGCTGCAAATGAAATATTAAGACGTAGTAGCAGAAAAAAAAATTGTAGAAAACCAGTATCTTTTGAAAGATTTTTCGTATCGTTTGCAGCTGCTAAAGTTCGCTTCTCAAATCTCAATTACCAGACGGTGGCAGAGTGAGAAATGACCGATTGAAAATTTGTATCAACCTGGTGTCCAAAAATCATTGGGTGTGCCCAGCAAGTAGGCGATCAAAAAGTGATCACCTGGCAGGCATTTAGGCGATTGATTTAGGTGATCGACTGCTCGATCATCTCAAACGGCAAGCGCTGACCTTCTTGTTTAGTGCCCTGGTCTGATATTTGCTAGACTAGAACAGTGCAAGACTGCTGAAAAGTGAATGGGTCGGCTGAGTCATTCAGGATGATGTTAAGTTCTGGCCGAGATACCATTGGCTTGTTTATGTGTATGTGTGGTTGCATGAAGGACCGCCGGTCTTCTCTGCACCTGGCTCTGTGGAGAGGTCATGAAGCCGTGGCATTGTGTCTGATGGACCATGGAGCCAACGTCAACCATCGTGATGAAGTCTGTGTGCTTTTTCACTTATAATGTCTTCTTCACTTTGCACGTCTTTACCTTTTATGTTATTACATTCTGTTTGAAAATTAGTTGTTTTGACACTGTCAGATGAGCGACAGGAAAGACATACTAGATGTATGCTTTTGTTAATTGGCTTAAATGCTTCTTCTGGGAATGACTTAAGAAAGCGGTCTAGTTAAGCAGAAACCGAGTGTGTGACGTACTTTTGCCTTCATGCTGTTGTATTAGCAGAGCTTACCGAGATCAATATTAAGTGCATCAGTAAGTTTCTTTAATGTACGTTAATCGACTTGTCCACTAAAAATGCTACTTTGTTAGAGAAAATTTAGAAAATGTAGCTTAACTAAACCACAGTTAACATGTAATGTTGTGCATGTTGTGCTGGCCTACACATTATCTATTTCGCATCTTACTCCACTGCTATATTTCCAGTGGTCAACTAAAGCTCAGAATCGTGCTGTTTATTGTCACTGAAGTCATACTTTATGTATGAGTCAGTGCTTTGGTGATGGGAAGAGCTCCAAGCCTGTAGATAACTTTGAACGCTTAACCCATTGAAATGCTTTTCTTGGCTATGCATATTTGAATGCAGTGTCTTGGTTTCAACTTGTGTTTCACTTTGTGTAAGATTGTGTTTTGTAAACAGGCAAGGTTTACTGTGCATCTTGCCGTATGTGGTTTATCATGCATCCAGCCTTATCCTCAGCCAGGCAGGCTGGTACTCGACATGAAGGGATGGAAGCATAGGAAGGCTGAGTTGGACTTGATGACTTGTTATAAACTAAAACTGTTTCACCTGTTTGCATATAGTGAGTAGTAACCACCTGATACCGACCCGATCTGGAGTTAAACCAACAACTTCTTTTATCTTGCATCCAACACCCACCGTTATGCCACCATAGCAGACCTAGATGGACCGATATCATGAATGTAATGCAGGATGGCACAGCAGCTCTGCACTGGGCTGCCAAGACAACTCTGCTACGCTCCGTCATCCGGTTGCTCGAACTTGGAGCTGATGTCAATGCTGCTGATAAGGTTTGTCTAGCAATATCTGACTGACCGTATATCTCAGATAAGGTTTAACTTTACGGCAGACAATTTGTTGTTATTGTTGCTCCGGTTATTTTTCCACAAGTAGGCATACTGTCAGTTCGGTAATTTGAAGCTGCCAAAAAGCTCATAACATGCAAAGTTGCAAATGTGTTCGTGGGGCAGCGATATAAACAATACCAGAATCTAATGGTGACCAAGACCATTATATAAAGGAATATTTGTGGTGATTTTATTGACATATGTATTTAGATGAGTAGTCCTGATTGCTGATAAAGTGCAGTGAAGATTGAACAGACAAACCACTCAGCGTAGGCACAGACATCATGAACAAAATTGGATATTAATGAGCTAGGTTGATTGGCTGGTTAAGAATGAGAGTGGCTCTCACTGGTAACGGATACTGGATTCGATTAGTTTTGCGGCTCAGTTGTTGTAAACACTGATATTACGTGTGGTGGTTACTCAGCATGGAAGGACAGCGCTACATGAAGCTCTGAGTTCAACAGGCAACGGACTGATTGTCAAGTCGCTGCTAATCCATGGCGCCGACCCAAACGCTGCACCGAAGGTAAACTACACAGTGATCCATAATTACGGCAACCCTTGGTTTTTATTGAATAACTCCGTGAAACATTGGCCAATTTTGGTAATTTATAGCAGGCAGCATTACAAAGAAACTTGTGACTGTAGTTTAGCTCACCTCACCTTAATACTGTCGCTACACTACCTTATGAAATGCAGAAGTCGTAGTTTGGCCATTTACAACAATGAATTCATACTGGGTAACACATGCGTGGTCTCAGAAATGATTAATTTAATAGTGACAAACACGAGTAACACTTATTATATCTCAAAAAGTCACACGTGTTTTATCACATTATCCGTATTACAGCATGTGCTCAAAATGTCCTTCTGCAGCACGAACGTAAGTGGTAGACATTGATGCCACTCACCAACAGCATGTTCAATAACGCACAACCCAGAGCAGCTCACTCGCTGTTGATGCATCATTTCAGTTCGTCGACATACGATATTAAAATGAATATCATAATTGTTATATACTAAACAAACTGTCAATGATTTTGTGGTCTTAATGATTTTCTCAGCCGACACATGCGCTACAGAGTAGGAATTCATTGTTGTAAATGGCCAAACTACGACTTTAGCATTTCACAAGGTAGTGTAGCGACAGTATTTAGGTGAGATGGGCTAAACTACAGTCATTTACGTCAAATTTCTTTGTAATGTTGCATGCCAAAAATTATCATAATTGGCCAGTGTTTCACGGAGTTATTCAATAAAAACCAAGGGTTCCTGTAATTATGAATCACCGTGTAATAGCTCATTGGTGGTACTTTGTCCTCATAATAGAGGTGGATTAATTTCTGGGTTAACGTTGTGACGTTGTCGATGTCTGTCGACACACCATCTACTGTAAGCCTTCTATCTCCCATTGTCGATTTTTGTCAACATTCGCCTTCTACCTAGCACTCAAGTTTTGTCAACGTCTGCCTCAAAAGAGTTAATGCATTAGTCTTGATAAACAAAATGAGGTTACCCTACATCAGGCCCGGTTAGTAGTTAGATGGGTGACAGTTTAAGAGTAGGTTAACCAACCACTCGGGTCAACACAGCCTTCCACTTTCTGTGGGTTAGTAAAATAAGTGTCAGCTTTTGGGTTGAGCATAGTAAATGGTGATGCAAATGTGGTACTATAGCTGACCTTAGGTATATTCGTGGCTCACTCGGCTGTTGGGCACAGTTCAGCATTCCATCACATGAACCTATTGAATTTTTTCAATGACTAGCACTATTCATGTTTAATATATTACTATTACGAGTGTATCATTACAGCACTGTTCACTAGAATAAATTGAGTAATTTAGTTTTTTATACAGATGCCTTTTCTGATGTTACTCTAGGTTAGGTCAGTGATCAAAATTAACTTTATTGTGGTTGTTGTTAGAACATGACTTTTTACAGGCCAGCCACCCTTCCAACTATCGGTAGGAAGATAAAAATCCACACTGATTAATTGGAGTTGTTTTTAAATGAAAGTAAAACATTTTATGTCAGTTCTCTTACTAATTTAGCAACGATACATCATCTAGCAGTGTGTTGTTGTTTGCTGCAGATTGCAGGCATGACAACAATGAAGCTGGTTCTACGACACCGAGAATGTGACACCAATAATCTTGCATCCATGCTACTCAACGCTGGGTACCATCTGCAACCAGACGACGTGATAGTTACTCCGACATCACAAAACTGGCTGCGGAGAGTCCCAGAAACACCTTCATGTGTTTCCTGGACACTTCCGGTATTTTGGACTCACCAATCGACAGTGTCGACGTTAACGCATCTGTGTAGACTTTGTCTGCGGCGTTCAGTTGCTGTCGGCTGTCGTGGTCGACGATTTGTCGGTAATCTTCAGCACCTTCCGTTGCCGCCTCTACTGAAAGACTTTGTGGCATTCAGTGGCGAGTTTGCACTTGACATTCGCTAGTGGCCTGCACTTTGCTGCTGCTGATTAGTGATTGCAATCTTGGGATTGAATTGTCAGTCCCGGGCTCCAGGATTGAGAAATTTGTAATTTCAGGATCCCATTTCGAAATTAGGCTTACAGATCGTATTGGTATCCCCAATGGACTTATTTCATGCATAGGAGATGTAGTATACACCCATACAGAAGGTATATCCGAACTGTAGAAAGTAACATTATGACTGCTGTGATACAAAATTACAGTGCACAACAAAGAGTAAGACCCTGGCACTCATAAATATTTTATTCATCTGACGATTAAAATTTTTATCTGTAACATTTAGTATATGAAAAAGTACAGTTTTAACTAATTTTTGTAATCCTGAAATCCCGGGATTGAGACACCACCAGTCCTGGCAAAAACGGCTGGGATCCCAGGATTCAGGATCCCGGGATTGCAATCCCTACTGCCGATGGCATGCTATGAGTGCTGTTTGCTTACTTATTTACTAACTTCTTGTGGCCAGTTTCATCACCTCTACATTTGGCAAAAAAGTGTTCCTCACCACATGTGAAACAGTCAAAGATGTTGACCCTGTGCTGAAATAATATGCAGCTGTCCATTTATAGCTACATGCACCCGCTATCTGCACTGTACCTGGCCCAAACTCTAGCCCTGACCTTTGATATTTTTGAGCTAAAAACTGGCACACTGATGCCGTCAGGACGTCCATATCAATTGCTGCCTTTTATTTCTCAGTTAGGAGCCCTACTGGACAGATGGACAAAATACGTTAGGCTATATAATGCAGTGTAATGTGAAATGATGTTTTGTTACAGCAGTCTGAATGCCTGACATAACCTCAGCTTGTACTTGAGACCCAGTTTGTGTTGACACATTATCAACTTGCCACATAAAAATTTTCCTTTGTGCTGTGATTGTTACTTCAAACAGGCCTGTGCTGTAACACATGCTTCCATTGCTTTTTGTGGAAACAGTGTATGCGAAGCTTTTTGTTGCACGCTGTGTAAAGCGCTGATTTAGTAGACATAATGCCAATAACAGCCAGTGGCGTTGTGAGTTAGAAAAGTAGGTGGAACAGGAAGTTGCAATTTTTTCGACAGACAGATGCAAATTTCCAACAAAGTATGCCCTCAGGACGTCCATATCAATTTCTGCCTTTTATTTCTCAGTCAGAAGCCCTACCGGACAGACGGACAAAATACGTTAGGCTATATATAATGGAGTGTAATGTGAAATGACTGTTGAAATGACTGGGTGCTTAAAAACTTAAATTTTACCCCTAAATTTTGCATTTGTGCTCAAAAATTTAGGGGAGGGGCACCACAACGCCACTGAATTAACAACGTCATACCAGGCAGGATGGCACCATGTGGACATCCGACTTGTATTGAAGACTTCAGAAAGAAGTTTTATGTTACGTCACTGGCATAGCCATATAGGGGCACTGCGAACCTACCTAGGAACCTACTCATAAACTCAAAATAGTGCCAAAAATGACCATAACACTTCATTTTTAGACAAAAATTCCTGGGGAGGGGCTGTGCCCTTTCCTCGTACCTTTCACCTGGTGGAGATGGGACACCCCTTCCTGACCCTCCTCTCAAGTGCCACTCTACATCCAGGTCCTAGTTATTCCACTGCATTATGTTGTCTGTTGACTGCGTTAATTGTGTCTGTATATTGCGAAACAGATATAACGCATATGTGACATAATAGACACGCCAAGTATATATAAACAAGTTATTGTGATATAATTAATGCAAATTGCACACATTGATTGAGGAAAAGCAATGTCAGTACTTCAGTCACAGGCTTTTGGTTCAGAAATACAGAAAACGTCGCAATGAACACAACGTGACGACAGACGACTGTGGCACCTTCTGCGCTTCCTCTGTAGCCAGGACCTTACGAGGTTGTCCCTTAAATTTGGCCAAGTCCCTAACATATTTTTATTAATGACAGTTGTAAGCTTAAGCTAATTTTTGGAAGTCTAAGAAGTTCAGGTCGTAACTGAACCTACGTTTCAAAACCCAAAATAAGACTATTTTTTACTCCTCGCGCGCTACGTTCCTAATGTAGCGAAGAGGAGTATTTAAGATCAGTGTAATATTACGGACCGACCGACCAACGACCGACCTCTGTTCCTGGAAGAGCCTTCCTGGAAGAACTTCAAACGGCCATATCTCCATAGATAGACGCATGGTCACTATGAACAAGACCATGCGTCTATCTAGCACCGTTATGGAGGTATGGTGCCTCAAAGATAATGGGGTCACGAGTTTGAGCTTTTGGGGTCACGTGACGTGATGACGTCAGTTGCACGGTTGATGCTGTCGGCGAGGTGATGCTGTCGGCAACGCTATTTGCGGTGTGAAAAGAAAGGAACTAAAAGCAGTTAAAAGAATACAAAAGAAAATAATGCGCGCGAGGAGTACATTAGATTGGTCACAATCTAAAATATTTCTTGGTGTCCTTGAAGCGCTTCCAGACCATACTTTGGTCTTGAGGACTACATCACTGTGAATTACCGAAAGACAGAAAATACCCAATACTATAATGTAGAAAATACTTTAATACAGAAAAATGAAATTCGAAAAATGAAATTTGATCAAACTGGGTATGATAGTTATCAAAAAATAAAATACTAAATAAAAGAAACAAGTCAAGCTACAGAATAAAAAGGTTCAACAGTATATACCAGCTGTCTATAAATAGCAAAATAAACGGAAAAAGACTGTTAATTTCATACGTTTCTACTATGCTAGCAAACACTGTGATTTGTTGCTCGGGACGTGAAATACTTGAGAAAAATTACAGCAGCAACAGTCGCAACATGGAAGTCCTCTTAACACGGTCATCTCTTTCCAACCAGGGCAACAGCACATGGCTCTGTTCGGGGTAAATGTAAAAAGTAAAAAAAATTAGGGGCTGAAACATTTTTGTTAAATTTAGGGGCAAAATTGAAATTCTGATCACTCATAATCTGATATGTCAAAAATTTGCAGCTGTTTGGCGGAATTTTGTCTGAAATTTAAATCGTCTGTCAGATAATTGCAACTTCTTATCCGTATAACATAGTAGTAGTAGTAGAAGTAGTAGTAGTAGTAGTAGGCCTAATGGTCGGATCTCTACAGTGTGGGTCAGAAAATTTTACACCGCTAAAGTTTTTTGACCTTCATTTTCTCTGAGTGAGCGCGCGTAATATGGCATAAGTTAATCGAATTTAAAATAATTGAATAAAGCTCTGTAATTTGGCGTAGATTTGAACGTCGAATATGCATGTAAAATATGGCTTTAAATTTTTTTCAGTCTTTGAAAGATAAAGTTCATAAAACTTTAAGGGTGCGAAATATAATGGCTCACGCTGTAGAGATCTTTCGGCCTGTTAGTGGTTATAACATTTTCAATAGTATTAATCCAGTGCAGCAAAATTATCGATTATTTACCCATTTAATTCAGGCTGGCAGATGTCACTAACCACTCCACACACTGACTGACTGTTAATTCATTTGTCTCAGCTGAAGATATTGTATCCCCTCAGGCGTTGCTACTGGCTGTCAAAATATTTATATGGCTAGCCTATTCACATGGTGTATAATGCGAACTTTTGATAAAATGCGTATGTCGGAAAAATGCAACTTTTTATCTGGACATGACAGTAGTAGTAATAGTAGTAGTAACAGTCAGATGGATTTATGTAACTATAACAGTTTCAACAGTATTAATCCACTGTAGTGAAAAATACAATCATTTACACATTTTTATGAAGTTTGCATTATACACCGTCTGTATATATAGGCCTACCCTATAAATATTTTGACAGCCAGAAGCAATCGCTACATATCAACCAATTTCTATTAAATTTTTACAGAATATGTTCCCATAAGGTGTAACAGAATAAGAGAGGCCCGAGAACAAAATTCAAACTTCATATTTCCTACCCCTCCCCTATATGATCGTTTCATGAATGGTCCAAAAGATTAACTGCATTTGTTTCGCAATTGAATGATTTCTTTAACATCATTTAGCATTATACGATCTGCTTGTAAAATGTACTACAGTAGTAGTAGCCACTTCATGATTTTTGCGTGGTAAGAAAATTGCCACGCCCTTGAAGCCAATCGTAGCCATAGCACTGAGGCCAGTGGTGTCTCTCTCAGGAGAGGGGCAACCCCCCTAAAGTAGCCTATCGGAAAAACTTCTTAACAGTTTGGTCGGAAAATCCGCCATATTATAGGGGAATTTCTGGCAAAATAGAACTTTTGAACACCCATATTGCTTCAGTCGAAAATTCGCCACGCGTGGCACCGCCCGTGATTCTCATCATTGTCACGCCAGCAGCATTCTTCCTCCGATGTTTTCGGTAGACTCGGCACCACAGAACTACGACATGACATGATTAGGCCTAGGCTGTATGCGAGTGTAGTACTGGGCCTAGATTGAGCGCGAGTAGCTCGAATATCTCTTCACGTGTAACTTTTGTTCTTGTTGCTGCTGTCCAGTTCATGCGATGTAGTCGTCGAACCACGGCGTTCCCTTACGACCCATCAACCAGTACGTCGTCTGTATACCCTTACCCTGATTCCATACAAACATGCCCACACACGATAGCATCATGTGATAAATTTTTATCCAGTGGCTAGTTTTCTGCCATCTCTGTTCTGCAAGGTAGTACAGGGTGGGCCAAAAAATGGCACAGTTTTTTGTATAGGCCTACTTCATAACTTCACCAAATATTAACCGATTTTCAAAATTCTTTCACTGTCAGAATCAGGAGACAATTTGCAATAAAACTCTCACTATAAATCCTACCACACCCTAAGTGTGTCACTACACTACCTTGTGAAATGTCAGTGTCTTAAAAATAACAATTAAAA
>Ga0209671_1001243_pt1 | contig 20698 bp, 14 predicted proteins | sample WorMetHERISLAND2_2_FD_187401 | JGI IMG/M metagenome (GOLD analysis project Ga0209671, IMG submission 187401) | Marine gutless worms symbiont microbial communities from Max Planck institute for Marine Microbiology, Germany - Olavius geniculatus... | ecosystem: Host-associated > Annelida >... | reverse complement strand
GAGCTAAGGCAGACCGTGAGGCATATTTCAACAGACTGGCAGATGAGGCTGAAGAGGGTATGCATCATAACGATCTAAAGCCTGCATACATAGCCATCAGGCGTCTGCGAGGAGATGCTGACAGTCAGAATAATGTTCCAGTCATGCGGAAGGATAGTCAACCATTTCTTCTCAGCAAGAAGTACTACAGCGGTAATGTGAACACTCTGAAGCGTTAAATCACCCCACTGCTCCTGCATGTCAAGAGCTTGATGACACACAGGCTGACACCTACGGATGACACCACCATCGCAACGGATGCTTCCATACTCAGCGAAGTCGAGTCTGCTATTAGAAAGCTCAAGTTGGGCCAAGCTCCAGGAGGTGACTGCATAGCTCCAGAGATGGTGAAACTGGCTCCTGTACCTGCTGCCACTGCTCTTCATAAACTATTCAGAAAAGTCTGGACCAGCGACCATGTTCCCTCTGAGTGAAAAGAAGGCATAATAATGTCGCTGTACAAAGGAAAGGGGACAAAAACTGACTGCAACAGCTACAAACCCATATCTCTGTTATCCGTACCAAGAAAAGTTTTCACCCACGTCCTGTTAGCCAGGATTAACCCACTGTTGAAGCATCGTAGACCACAACAGTCTGGATTCACTGGAGGAAGGTCAACAACGGATGGTATACTCGCTCTGCAGCTATTATCTGAACTACACCGGGCGTTTGATCGCCCACTCCATGTAGCCTATGTAAACCTGAGGTCCGCTTTTGATTCCGTAGACAGGCAAGCTCTGTGGAAAGCTCTCAGGAGTATAGGTATGCCACAAGCTCATAGAAAATTTGCATACTGGAACAACATCTAGGGTCCGTCTTGGTGGATTGATGTCTGACAGTTTTTCCACATCATCCGGTGTCCGTCAGGGGTGCTTCTTCGCACCAGATTACAATCCTTCCATATGTTATGCCAACGCCAGATACTGGGTGTGAAGTGGCAGGACCGTGTCAAGAACATCGACGTAGCCGACAGAACCAGTCTGCCAAACATGCATTTTAGCCTTAAATTTAAAATCTGGTGGTAACAATTTCAAGCATTTCCTGCGAACCAACTGAGAAAACTAGTATGCACAATACAGCACTAACATAACGCCCCACAGGTGCAATTCTGACTGGGGGGTCCCACAAGTGGCAGTGTTAGGGTGCTGTGGGTGTAGAAAAAATCGTGCAATTTTTTAGTCCATTCGTTGTTCCCAGTTAACAACTTGGTTCCTGGTTCCTGTGTCTTCCTTGGTTCTTCAGCCGTCGGAGTCGGCTTATGACACCAATTTTTCCCGCGGTGACACACTTCAAAGTCGCACACGCTGCTGTGAAATAAGCAGTAAGTGCACTTGAAAACATATTGCTTTCAGTCACCGTGTAACATGTAGCGATTTCTCTCAACTTCGTAATCTTGCTGCTTTTGATCTCTACCGCCTACTATAATAAAGCATGGCGCTACTCTCAGTTGCTGGCTTTTGACGCCCGGGTCAAAAGACAACGAAAACACGTTTCAGCAGCATGCATGCACGTTGAAATTTCAGACTAACTCACCGTGTCTATAGCAAACTGAAATGTAGAGGCTCGAGTCGATATGCAAATTGATTTTATGTAGGCTTAAAAGAAATTTTAAACGATGTTCGTTTATCTACACTACTACTGTAGGCTATTTTCGAAAGCATGGTAAACGGCGATCTAGTTGTAGGCGCCCTATAGTATCTTTCATGACGCAGCTTGAATTTCACCGCGGGCCATCTGCAAGCAACAGTCAACAAGTTGCTACCCTGCTGAATGCTCAGGTTAACTCAGCCTCAGCGGACTATAGGAATTGTGTAGTAGCTTACGAGCAGATTGCTGCGGTGGCAGGCTATGTCTGCTAGCTGCTCCGCGAGTCCAACTGTTCGCTGACGCGGGCAATGGATGGCCACGTAGTGCGCTGCGGTAACATTAGCTCATGCTAATCGGCTGCCACTTCGGAGATTGTTAAACGTCTTTTGTCATTCACGCAGACCCGTTAAGAAAAAGGGGTGGGAAGTAGAGGGATAAGTTACCCCGAACCCGTAACGTTTCAGGGCCCGCCATATTAAAAAGCAAAATAGCTGACGGACCCGGCGATAATGTGGTCCCCTGGTCCCGCGGTGGTTTTCAACGTACCTGCACTCACTCATTTCTAAGCAGCGCTGCAGCAAGTATCGGAAATAAACTTTTTTTTACATTTACCCGTATACGCAAAGGGTTTTTGTCGCAGTGAGGGTTTCGTTGTGGCGGTTATTAGCGACAGTGAGGCCACCCAGACAGAGAGAGCGTTGAGGTCCGTGCAATGCGATGCGAGTGGTCAAGCGGCCGAGAGAACAGCAGCTGTTGAGGGCTGTCGTCATACACACATAAACCCGAATTCCATTACGCCGATTTTCACCGAAACTTCTCCTTTCAGACCTGTGATTTAAGTTAGACTTGCAACTAAACCTTTTTTTAAATCTAGCTGAAGCCTCTACTCAATACTATAACACGGTTTTATATCAAAATGATAATAACATTTAATAGAAGCGAATAGAGTTGGTCCTACTACTACTTTGCCGCATCAAGCAGGGTATAACTACCCGCCCACATCACATTCAGAGACCACACAGGTTCTCCTATATAATCTAGGGACCACACAGGCTCTCGTATCACGAATACAATGCCAAATTTGGGCAACACACACGCACCGCAACAGGTGTCAACCTAACTAGCCTAGCACATCTCAAACAACAACTGATTTTTCCCGCGATGGATCTGACGTTGGACTATTTTTGGCTGTAAATATAAAATGATGACATCTCCCACCAATAGCCACGATTGCTTCAGTCACGCCACTAATATGGGTCGGGCTGCACTCAACTGCTGACGCAGAACCGTCGCATTAATACACTAGTCATAAGATACGCGACACCACGGGCCACAAACGCCATGCTCTATACTGCGACACTGTGGGCCACAATGTCCAACAACATTTACACATAGACGTAGGCCTACCTGGACAACTACTTCACGAATGTGTGCTAAATAAACTACGTCGAAAATCGACTCACAGACGACTAAATAAATTGACAATCGTGGGTAACTCGTGAATATAGCAAGCTAGTAACATTAACAAGCAACGTGAATAAAACTAGACCACCAGTTCGATATCGAGATGGTTGCGACTAAGTCCGTGACAAGTCCGCGACAAACCCGTTTGTGTCGCTATAATGGAATTCAGTCCGTCCGACTTCGACTGTCACGCCGACTTCGCGACAACGTCCGCGGACGGACTTTATCGCAGACTTTTCACTGGTCCGTCCTCGGACTTTGTCGCGAAGCCGGCGTGATAGAATTCGGGCTTCACACAGCGTCGTCATCTCCGCTCTCAGCAGTTGTTTAACTCATTCATGCCTAACGTCCCCAAAAATGGGACACCTAGTTTGACGGCAAACTATAAAATAATTCAGGCACTAATGGGTTAACCCCGTTCGTCGTCGCCGTCGCAGTCGCCGCCATTTATTGATTAAATATCGATCTAACAGGCATCTCACCGGACAGATGTAGTTGAGGCGGAATCAATGTGATTAAGCCAGCCGACCGAGGTCATTGTGACTTCACACGATGACGTCACGGGCACATGCTCGCGCTCTTTCGCTGTCGCTCTGACAACGGGCGAGACTGAAAATGCGCGGCGCAAATATGCTTCAGTAAAGTAAGTTTTTGCGGTCGCAATAGCGGAAAAATACCGCCAGATTGCATCACAGTGCAGCACGGTAGTGCTGACACTGCTGTAAGGACGATGAACGGTAAGTATAGGAAATGCCGTTTAGAGGGGATTTGTAACTCCGAAACCCCTTAACCCATTTCGATAATACTTGGCATCAGTGATCATATCGACCACTCGACCCACAAGCAAAATTTTGTTACAAGCAGTTCAAAGGGGGCGTGGCTGCGTATGCGCGAAATTCGCCGTTTGGCGTCTATTTTGCGCGTATTAGCAACGGTAATTCTGTCCGTCCGTCCGTCTGTATGTCACGACCCGGTACCGTTTTCAACACGCATGTCCCACCGAGGCAAAACACGCCGTCGATTACAGTCATTAAATAAGCACGTTTCAACACGGGCTACAGTGTTATAGTTCGCATTATGCCTCCTTACACTCGAACAATACCACTCAGCGCTAGAATCTATCCTGTAAATCGTAACTTTTCCACCAAAAGCGCGCGCATGACTGCTCTTGTGGAGTTACACCACTGCGGACATTGTGCCGGAGATTAGCAGCACGATCGCAACCGTGGTAAGTGCTCGTACAGAGTGCAATATAAGTTGGCAGACGAGCGTGACGCATGGCGAGAGCGAGAAATCAAGTTAACGACCGGACCACACACACGCAACCAAAGGTAGAACCGACCCCGCACATAAACCCTACAACAGAACCTTTTAAAGACAACCGCTCCGGAACTAACCGGTAACATCCTGGGGGATTCTGTCCTGAAAAGGTTTTGTCTGCTTGGTAGTGTAGGATGGCTTGTTAAGTATAACGAAGACAACTGACAATCTATCACAGGTTGTTGGTTCAACTCCCGGTGGGGTCGCTATCAAGTGATTACTACAACATTAATTAACAGACAGGGGGCGTATATCTATGTCGCGTGGTGTGATCTCATGCGACAGGTGATGCTTCGTAGCTCTGAGATAGGTTTCCTGCGATGAGCCGTACCATTTAACCATTAACCATAACCGGCGGTAGAGGGCCTTCCGTCTCAGGGGTTTATGTCCGGGAGTTTGTGTCCGCGGTACGTTGACACGTGACGACCTGGTCTATACCAAATGGACGAGCTGTGAATGATGCAATGATGCGGGATCAGCATCAGCATTAGTAGCAGCATCGGCAGTCAGTGAGCTGTGACATAACACAATGACGTCACGCATGCCACGCCATTTGCTATGCGTCAATATCAGTAAAACTACATTTTTTCTTGTGCCATTATAAGCCTCTGGCCTATATTTATAGGCGACAACCCGGTATAACACTCCGACGACGGGCTTATATTAAACTCGTACAGACATAAAATTTATACGCATAAAATTTCGCGATACACCTGACGACAGTTTTGTCGCAAATTTTCTGCAGTGTGCCAGTGAAACAAAATTAAAAGTCGATAGATATTTCACAAAAATATATATGGTTATTATTTGATGCCATATTTTTGCTCATGTTGGCTTACTAAGTGATAAATGTTGTAAAAGTAACGCAACAGGATAATATACAGATAATAACATGGAATTTGTATTAAATAACACGTTAAGCTCTCAATAAACTATGGTACACTGCCGAGGATAAATTACAAGAAGCTCAGCTACTGCTTAGCGAACAGGGCATTTGAATGATTATTTCAATCTCGTATCACTTACTGATGTCACATCTAGCGTTCTCCGTATGCAGACAAATGCCGAAAGATCAAGTAGGTCGGAACGTTCTGGAACTCATTCACAGTTCATTGCGAACGTTGGTGCCCAGATTCAGTCGTGTCGATTGGCAGCTGACTCTTTACTTCTTTCAACAGAAACGCTGTAATTGATCGGACAAGATAACAAACTAGTTTTTACGCTACCTGTTGCATACCGTCGAGCCAGCTCGTGACGTATTCTGTTGGCAATTAAACGACCGCGGGACACGTAGACATGTTCTTCCACGACTTTTTCTCCGGAAAAGCTTATCCTGCGACTTTAAAGACTCAGTACATCAATTTTCTATTGCCAGTGTGTTGTATGTGTCGCCAAAACCTCTACAGTTACCCGTTGCCTGCGCCCATGAGCTTACTTTCTTACGCACTTCCGATGGTAAAACGAGTACCAGCTGCAGGTTTACACTGCTATATAAGCGATCGCAGGCAGTTGGCAGTAAGACTAAATGGTGTGTGAGGCCCTGTGTTGATATTATCATCCAGGATCCAGGATCCAGGATCCAAGATTAAGTCATATGCTAGTAAGTAGCAGTTGAGTTCAGTACATATGATAGGTAATTGATGCGCGATGATGCGATGCTATAGTCGATTGTGTTATCTTATTTGTGCTGTAAATGCGTTACTGTTTTTCAACTTACAAGTGTGATTCGATCTTGACACATACACACACGTAATGAACACGGCAACATATAACCTAATCTTGGATCCATCCTGGATCCTGGATGATAATATCAACACAAAGCCTTACACCAATACACCAATTAGTCCAGATAGAGGACATATTGTCCGACTGTCCGCTGAGAAACCTGAAAATCAGCTAGCCGCGGGCAATGGCATCATGGATGGATATAGTATCCAAGGGGCGGTCGTGACACATAACTCCCAACGTGGCGCTCAGATCATCGCTCGAATCGTCGCTCGGATCATGGCTACTCAACACGATGCTTGGATCATGCCGAACCAACTCTGAGTACGAATCACAGCGTAGATTATGATACTAACCATACCACATTATCACCGGTACGACTATCACAGAGGATGAGACGTTACCAACCGATACAATCACCAAAGGTTACAAGTTCCGACGTACCTACTCCGTGTATGATTCGTTATGATACGATACATGATACGCCACTCGTCAACGAGTTCTGTGGCTCACTTCGACGTCAGCAGACTCATGGTATCATTCCGGATTCGTCATCGGCAGCACATCGTGCGAACCGTGCGCAGACGATCAAATGGAACGACTGCACAGATGGTGGCTACGAAGTTCCGACAACGCATTCGCGTCCGCACCACCGAATCATTTAGTGCAGAAAAGAGGTAGATCCAGTATTCGTCGTCGCTCGAGGCGTATAACATCCTTAACTCCACGATGACGATACGATTTAACGTCAACGGATGACGGCACTCCAGTCAGTCGTTCATCGCATCCGTTCTCCAACATTCAATGGTAAAGGATCATTTGAAACGTTTGGGCGCACTTTCAAAATTGTGCAACGTACAATGAAGTGTTGCGGATCGGCTGGCGCACTTTAAAGCATGTATGATACTATGGGATACGGACGTTTCATCTACGGATACAATCGACAAGCTGACGACACTACTGACGTATCGTTTGGAGAAAGCAGCTAAGCTGACAAGTTTCGTATGGAGCTAAGAGTTAGGAGACGACGACACGACGAGACGCTGTCCAGTTTTTATCAAGACATCCGAAGGTTGATGGCGTTGGCGCATCCAAGCATCGAACCCTCAGCTTGCGAGACGATTGCGACCGACTACTTCGTTGATGCTCTCGACGATCCAGGCTTTACGTGAACGAATGCCAAAGACACTCGATGATGAGCTCCGAGCGGCTCTACAGCTCGAAGTGTGGACAAAGGACATGCATCGTGATCGACGTGATAATCTACAGCAAAGGTTCGTTCTACTGATGCTAAGATTTGTTTCAGGATTTGCTGATATTTTTGCATTTTTGTATAAGCTCCAGATAAGAGGTGTTGCTTTTGACTGGACGAGAGATTCTTCTGAACATCATGATATGATTGTTTCGAAAACTGCTAGTGGAACGAAAGATGACAGACAGGCGTCAAGCTCGGTAGGGGGGCAACGCGAAAATGCCGAACATACTTTGCGCTTGACAGAACAACAGCAAAATAATTCAGAGACTAGCGATGTAATTAGGATGCGACTGCGTCAAACGCGTCCGCCGAGCTTTGAGGAGAAATAATCACAGTCCGAGGAGGCTGAAGAGCTCCTCAGTTAATGGGATCAGTTAGAAGTCCATAACGGACTTGTATATCGTCGTTGGGCACTCAGTGATAATCGTGGAGAAGTATTCCAGTTTGCGCCAGTTTGTGCCAGGTTCGGTTCGACAGGATTACATGCGAGTGATTCATACAGAAATCACAGGAAATCATTTAGGCGTACGACGAATTTTAGATCAGGTTAAGCGACGCGCATTTTGGAGAGGTTGGAAAAGTGACGTACGAATTGCTCAAATTCTAATGGATACTTTTATGGGCACTTGTCTAAGACAGCATTACGGCAACCTATGTTGTCAGGTGCTCCGTTCGAAAAACTACGTTATGACTTGACGGGATTGCACCCACGTAGCCCTCAAGGTTCTGCTTACATACTGACGTGTATCTGTTTCTTTACAAAATAAGCGAAAGCTTTTCCGATACCAAATTAGGAGGCACCTACCGTAGCTCGTGTATTGGTGGAGCAGATCATTTGCAGATTCGGAACTCCTATTGCAGCGATATATGTCAGAGGACGCAAAGTGGATTGACAACTCATGAATGAGATCTGTCGCTTGCGGGACGTTGATAAGATACGAACGATACCATATCATCCAGCCAGTTATTGTGCGATCAAACGTTTTCACACTATATTGAATTCACTGATAGGTTTTGTCATTGACGAATACCAATCCGATTGGGATTCGCTTTTACCGTACGTCATGGCAGCCTATCGTGCGTCCAGTCATGAATCGACTCAGTTTACGGCAAACATGTCAGTTTTTGGCTGTGAGGTGCGTTTACCGGTGGATGTAGTGTATCAGACACCTGAGACACCGCATCCGATGAACTTCGTTGCCGTATGCAAGAAGCTTACACGCTAGTTAGAGAGCATTTGCGAGTCTCGGTAGAACGTACGAAACGAACATGCAATGTCAGAGTACGCCCTCGAAGATATGAAGTAAATGATTGGGTATACTACTTCAGTCCTCGACGATTCGTTGGGCGTCAAGACAAGTCAAGACGATAATACAGTGGACCATTTCTGCTTACGAAAGTCATTGGTGCTGTCAATGTTGTGTTGCAACGCAACAAACGTAGCAAACTATTATGTGTGCATTTAAACCTTATACGGGTGACCCCGTACCAGTTTCTTGGTTAAGTGCTAAGACACCGAACTGTTTTTCAAGAGATGCGGTTCATGGTAGTGCACCTGATAGTGAGGCACCGTTGATAGATGTCGAAAATTCGATAAATCTTGATGTGCGGAAAATGTTTGATCAGTCGCTAGTAAGTGATGGGCTAAATTCACAACAAAATTCGATTCCACAACGTTGTGTGGACGAGACCAAAATTAAACAGTTGTTGCAAGACGGTTTTGATCATATAGTTGTCAATGAGGTCGACAGAACAGTTTCGTAGCGGAAACCGGATAACGTGCACTACGCTACGAAGTCGACTGAAAGTCGTCCAGCGGGAACAGAATGGCGTACAAACGTACAAACGACACTACGCTGCGATGTCGAAAAGACCGTCGCGTTGCGGAAACCGAATAGGGTGTAATCGACATAATCGTGCAACGACACTACGCAATGACATCGCCAAGACACTCGCGTAGCGGAAACCCTATTGGGTGCATACGACTCTACGACTTGACGATGACAAAACCGTCGCGTTTCGGGAACCGAAACGGGATAAAGTATGGCGTATAAACAACAATACGAAATGACGTCAACAGGACAGTCAAACAGCGAAAACCCTATGGCGTGTATGCAACATTACGTTTCGACGTTGACAAAACCATCGCGTAGCGGGAACCGGACAACGTGCTTACGGCACTACGCAATGACGTAGACAGAACAGTCGCGTAGCGGAAAGCTTTTGGGGTGCATAGGTCTGTATGATTCGACGTTGTCAGGACCGTCGCGTATTGGGAGCCGGATGGGGTGCATATGGCACTTCACTGCAACGTCGAAACGAGCGAAGCATAGTGGAAACTGAATGTCGTGTAACGACACAATGCAATAACGTTGCCAAAACTCACTTAACGAAAACACTATGGCGTGCATACGATACTACGCCTCGACGTCGACTTAAAGTCGCGTATCAGATACCGGATGGCTTGAAAACGACACTACGCAATGACGTGGCCAAAACAGTCGCGTAGCGGAAACCCTTTGGGGTGCACACTACTCTACGACTATACGTTGACAGGACCGTCGCGTATCGGAAACCGGATGGCGTCCATAAGGCACTACACGTCCATAAGACGACTGAAAGTCGCGTAGCGGTAACCGTATGACTTGAAATGGACACTACGACACTGAGCCTCGACAACGACAGGAAACTACACTTAGACGTCGAAAGGACAATCGCGTAGAGGAAACCGGATGACGAGCATACGGCACTACGCTTCGACGTCGAAAAACCGTCGAGTAGCGCGAATCGCATGGGGTGCAAACGACACTATGCAGCGACGTCGCCAGGACATTCGCATAGCGAAAACCCTGTGGCATGCATGCAACATTACGTTTTGATTTGAGAAGAACGTCGCGTATCGAGAACCGGATGACGTGCATACAACACTACGCTTCGACAGCCAAAGAATCTTTGCGCAACAGGAACCAAATGGCATGCATACGACACTGCGCTTCGAGGTCGACAAAACCGTCGCGTAGCGACATCAGAAACCGGATAAAGTGCATACTACATTACGCACCGACGTCGCCAAGACAGTGGTGTAGCGGAAACGCTATGGCGTGCATACGGCACTACGCTTCGACGTCAAAAAAGTCGTCGAGTAACGCGAATTCAATGATGTGCAAACGACACTATGCAATGACCTCTCCTATGGCGTGCATGCGACAATACGTTTCGACGTTGACAGGACCATCGCGTATGTGAAGCCAGATAACGTGCATAGGGCACTAAGCTTCGACGTAAGGATTGTCGCGTAGCGGGAAACGAATGTTGTGCATACGATATCGACGGCTTTTCAACCGTCGAGTAACGCGAATCGAATAAAGTGCAAACGATACTACGCAATGACCGCGACAGGACAGTCAGATAGCGAAAAACCATGTATCGTGCATGCGACAATACGTTTCGGCGTTGACAGGACTATCGCGTATGGGAAACCACTACGGCACTACGCTTCGACGTAAGGACCGTCGAGTAGCGAAAAACGAATGTTGTGCATTCGTCATTACGCTATGACGTCGACAGAACAATCGCGTAGCGGCAAACTTTTGGCGTGTATACGACACCACGCCTCGTCGTCGACAAAACGTCGCGTAGCGGCAACCAAATGACGTCGACAGTACAGTAGCTTAGCGGAAAGACAATAGAGTGCTTACAACATTACACCTTGTCGTCGACAGAACCGTCGCGTAGCGTCAAACGAATGGCGCGTAAGGACACTACGCGATGACGTCGATAGTACAGTCGCTTAGCGAAAACCCCATGGCGTGCATACGACATTACGTTTGACGTCGCAAATTCGTCGCTTAGCAGGAACTTGATAGCGTGCATACGGCACTAGGCTTGGAGGTCGACAGGACCGTCGCGTAGCGGGAACCGAATTCCGTGCAAACGACACTACGCAATGACCTCGCCAAGACAGTCGCGTAGCTGAAACCCTATAGAGTGCATACGACTCTACGACTCGACGTTGACAGGACCGTCGCGTATTGGGAACCGGATGACGTGCACACAGCACTACGCTTCGACGTCCAAAGAATCTTTGCGCAGCAAGAACCAGATGGCATGCATACGCTTCGACGTCGACAAAACCGTCGAAACCGTCAAAACTGGCGAAAACAGAAACAGGATAAAGTGCATACGACATTAAACCTCGACCGTCGAGTAACAGCAACCAAATGGCGCGCAAACGACACTAGTTAATGACGTCGACATTACATTCGCGTAGCGAAAGCCGGATAAAGTATAGGGTACTACGCTTCGAAGTCGACTCAAAGTCGCGTAGCAGGAACAGAATGGCGTACAAACGTACAAAGACACCACTCTGCGACGTCAAAAGGATCGTTGCGTTTGCGATAGCTGAATGGGGTATGGCGTGAATGCGACACTACGTTTCGACGTTGACAGGACCATCGCGTAGCGGGTACCGGATGGCCTGCATACGACTCTACGCTTTAAGGCCATGACCGTCGCGTTGGGCAACCAGATTGTGTGCATACGGCACTACGCTACGACGTCGAAAAAACCGTAGAATCGAACGATGTGCAAACAACACAACGCAATGACGTCACCAAGACACTCTCCTAGCGGGACCGTATGGCGTACAAACAACAATACGCAATGACGTCGACAGGACAGTCGGGCAGTGTAAACTTTATGTCGTGTATGCGACATTACGTGTCGACGTTGACAGGACCATCGCTTAGCGAGAACCGGATAACGTGCTTACGGCACTACGCAATGACTTCGACAGAACCGTCGTGTCGACAGTCGCTTAGCGAAAAGTTTTTGGGTGCATTGGACTCTACGACTCGACGTTGACAGTACCGGCGCGTATAAAGAACCGGATGGCGTGCATACGACTTTACTCCTTGACGCCAAGACCGTCGTGCGGGAACTCAGTTCGGCACTTCGCTTTGTTGTCCAAAAAACTATTGCGTAGCGGCAACCAAATGGCGTGCATACGGCATTAGGCTTTGACGTCGAATAGCGTGAATCAAAGGGGTGGAAACGACACTACGCAATCACGTCGAAAAGACCGTCGCGTAGCCCGAACCGAATGCGGTGCATACGGCATTCCCCTGCAACTTCGAAACGACCGTCGCATAGCGGGAAGCGAATGTCGCGCAACGACACTACGGAATGACGCGGTTCTGACAGTCGCGTAATAGAAACCCTATGGAGTGCACACTACTCTACGACTCGACGTTGACAGGACCGTCGCGCATTGGAAACCGGATGATGTGCATACAGCACTACGCTTCGACGTCCAAAGAATCTTTGCGCTACAAGAACCAGATGGCATGCATACGCTTCGACGTCGACAAAACCGTCGCGTAGCGAAAACAGAAACAGGATAAAGTGCATACGACATTACACCTCGACCGTCGCGTATAAAGAACCGGCTTTGACGTCGTCACTACGCATTGACGTCGGCAGAACAGTCGCGTGGCGGAAAGACTGACGTGACGCCTCGACGATGACAAAACCGTCGCGTTGCGGAAACCAGATTCAGCACCACGCGTTGTTGTCCAAAAAACCGTTACGTAGCGGCAACCAAATGGCGTGGAAACGACACTACGCAATGACGTCGAAAGCACAATCGCGTAGCGGAAACCAGAAACAAGCATACGGCACTATGCTTCGACGTCGACACTACGCAATGACGTCGCCAAGACACTCGCGTAGCGGGGCCGTATGGCGTACAAACAACAATACGAATTGACGTCGACAGGACAGTCAAACAGCGAAAACACTATGGCGTGTATTCGACACTAAGTTTCGACGTTGACAGGACCATCGCGTAGCGGGAACCAGATAACGTGCTTACGTTACGACGTGTCGACGTCATAACGCAATGACGTCGACAGAACCGTCGCATAGCGAGAACCGCATGCAGTGCAATCGACATTACGCAATGACGTCGACAGAAAGGTCGCGTAGCGAAAACCTTATGGAGTGCATACTACTCTACGACTCGACGTTGACAGGACCGTCGCGCATTGGAAACCGGATGACGTGCATACAGCACTACGCTTCGACGTCCAAAGAATTTTTGCGCAGCAAGAACCAGATGGCATGCATACGCTTCGACGTCGACAAAACCGTCGCGTAGCGAAAACAAAAACAGGATAAAGTGCACCTCGACGTCTAGACGTCAAAAATTCGGTCGTCTTGCGGGAACTTAATTGCGTGCATACGACACTAAGCTTCGAGGTCGAAAGAACTGTCGCGTAGCGGGAACCAGATGGCGTCCATACGGCACTACGTTTCGACGTCAGTAGGAATTGGAAAATAATATATAACTTTACATAGAATGGCCCCATGAGAAAGTCTTTTCTTGTCCGGATAGCCTTAGCCTAACTCTAACTAACTAACCCACGAAAAAGTCTCCCCTACCCGTGCAGCCCTTGCTTGCAGTCGGCTAGGCTGTGTTTCAGTTCATGGGCATCGACCGTGTTCTACGTATCTGGGGCCTGCTGCAGCTGCCTTAGCCTTGCCTAACCTTAGCCCCTACCCTACTTCCTTGTTGTAGGCTAGCAGGTCTTTGTTTCGTCTACTCAGCTTGTTAGCCTGCGTCCGCACGCGCCCCGCCCTGTCTGAAATAAATCGGTCCTTTCTCGCCTATCCGTAATCAGTCTACGGACAACCATCAAACGAGCAACATGAAATCGTATCAGTTGAGCGACGACAGAACCGTAACGGTGAAGAAGAAGGAAAGTCAGTGGACGGTGATCATCAAGCAGAAAGACTCCTTGGTCAAATTGTTCGAGTTTACACCTAACCGGTGTGAATATTACATTTTTAAAATTCTCATCTTAGTCTTTTTATCTCATTTCTCCTTGTTACCATAATTCTCGTGTCAATCAGCTTGCAATAGCGTTAGTACTGTGAAATGCACAAATGCTCATAAACTAGTAATTTATTTTACGTTGCTGTTGTCATTGTAGGTTGTCTCAGTTTAAACTTGAGTGGTCTGAAATTAATTTTCAAGATAATGCGGCATTCAAGAACGTGAACTAAGGTGATCCACCAGTCAACTTCGTCAGCATATCGGCGGCGGATGTTTGTGAAAAAGAAGGAAGGTCAGCCAACAGTGGCCATCAAGCAGAAAGACTCTGTGTACAAATTCATCAAGTTTACGCCTAACCGGTAAGAATATTAGTATTATCTTTCATCGTATTTGTTGCATACATCGTTTCGTAAAGCAAAGGCCCGCTAATAATTTTCTTTGCCTTGCTGCTGACGTTGCAGATAGGCTCAGTTTCGTCTCGGCTTTAACGAGATCAATGCTCAAGTCATTGGGGTACACAAGAACGCTGACGTCGCCGATCAACCCGTCAACTATTGCCAGCATATCGGCAGTGGATGTTACGTGTCGGTCACCACGGGCTTCAAATGCGTCGATTTTCGACAGTTCTACCTGCCCTACGGCGAGACGGAAGTCAAGCCAACGCGAGAGGGTATCGCTCTGCGCCTTATGGAGTGGGACCGAATAAAGAAGGTGATTGAGCTCATCAACAATGCGTATCCGGTGCTGGCTAATGCTACTACTTCGGAGACGATTACCAGAATCAGCTTGGAGCACTAGACCTCAGAAAATGCAGTAAGCTAATTTCTGCTGCGTTAGCATCACGTCTGCACTGACGTTTCAAGTATAATACTTCGTACATTACCTCTACGCTTGTCAGTCGCTTGCACGTCACCTTACAGTTCGCATACATTACGCATCGAATCGACAGGTATAAAAATTCACGAGAGTTTGCACTACGACGCCAAAATTCATCGGAAACAACATCGGTGCTTTCGTATCTCCCACGGTATGTCGCAGTAGATGTACACAGAGTTGATGTCGCCATTCATAAGAGAAAATCGTTCATTCGTCAGTAGTGCATTATTTTCATTATAATCAACATCGGGTATTTTTTCTTTTTCTGCTGTTTTTCCACCGTTCCTTTGCGCGGTTGCACGCGTTCTGGTTTAGTAAGCCAATATTTGTTGCCGGAGTCGACTGTTCGGCGAACGGTTCTTGATTGTTAACGTTTAGATACCTGTGCAACTCCCCGACGTATTGTCTAACCATACGATCGTTAACCATCGAACTGTTGCGGAGACTGTTCGAGAAACGAAGACTGTGATTAGCTTTAGCAACGGCAGCCATAGGTCTTTGCAGTCGCTTGTATTCCCGATCGAATTCGTCGACGAGAACAAGTTTCTTGGCCGACTGCATCAGTTCTGCGTAAGACAAAAACTGGAGATAGCAGCGCTGTCAGAAAGCCACTATTCTGCAGAATCTTTCTTTTCGCTTGCAGTGAAGTTTTTTTCGCAAGACAGAGCCCTAAGGTCGTAACGTCTGCGACGCAGGTTTTTTATCTGACGATTAGTGAGCGGAACATTTCCTTTTATAATGTTCTTGGCGCACTGTCCGCATTTTAGAATGTAGTCTCGTCTGACTTTGTCACCGATTTTACGGACGCGTCTCAACGTGGACAGAAACTTTTTAACTCGCGTGCTCATTTCGGTACGTTAAAGTATACCGTTTCGTTCGGAAATATGTTCGTACGCAGTCGTAAATCCTCGTTTTGCTCTGTTCGGAGCTCGACAGACAAATAACTGTACGGCTCTCGCGTCGCGTCTCTATATGCTTCCACGGCGAACGCGGACTTTTTGGCATACATCTGACACGCCAGACTGGCGAACTGACTTGCGTCCCTCTGGTACTTGAAAAGGACCAAGTAGTGTGCGTTCAGGCTTATGGTTCGAATGTGCTTATTTTTGTAAAACAGGTTCTGAACGAGAAAAACGACGATGACGTTGCGATGGTACGACCTTTTCGTGAACAGGTTGGCGACGGAGTCGTCGGTTTCATTGATGAGATCATCGACCGCCAGCAGCGTTGGCTCCCTGCCGTCAAAGTCGTCCAGGTTTGGCAAACCCTGATGGAACGTCACCATCGGATACTTGGAAAACAATTGCTGATATTCTTCATAGCAGTAGACGACTCGACGAGGCGGAGAATCCATCATCTTACCACATTCAGTCGGTCTCGCCAAGAGTGCCGTGAAAGGATGGCGCAAAAGCGAAATCATATTTTCGCCCTAGTCGGCGTCGTCACCGCGGAACGTCGTCGATGCAAACCGAGATTAGAGGCTATCAAGGCGCTCATCGAACTAACGAACAGCGTCAACACTATGTATACTATTTCGCGCTGTTGCTGCTGCTGCTGTCGATCGTCAACGAGACAGTCGAGATGATACGTGTCGTTTGACATTCTCATGCGACTGACGTCCAACTCGAGTGTGAATGTGTTATTTATAGTTCTCCCCTCCCCTCCCCTCACAAGAAGGAGAGAGAGATAGGGCTCCCCTGGGGCGCACTAGCTACTACTAAGATACATCTCGTGCATGCTAATTACAGAATAACAACATATACAGTTTTTATTAACATACTCCCGTGCGCAAATACGATCAATAAGACAAAGTTCGCATGGTTCGCAGATTATACAACTATAAATTTTTACAAGCTTTTTACAATATATACAACATGTACAACGTGCAATAACAGTCGTTGTTTATTCGCACTCAAGCATACGCACACAAGCATACAATATTTACAAGAGAATATATCTATTCGACACAAGCAAACCTTGTTTCGTATGTCTTCGTGGCCGTATGCCAAAGTGGTCACCCGATCGTCCAAAATGTGTCTCTTGTCATCGAAGGCTGAAAGGCACACCTTATTCATTCCCACCGTGCGCGCTTCGTGGTTGCGGGATTGAAACAGACGAAAGGTGCCATCGGTGGTGCAAAATATTGGCTTTTAAGGGAATAACGCCTGCAGTGCCGATAGAGTGAGGTAGGTGATAGGCCTATTTTAGAAGGAGTGGATATCCCAATCTTTAGACGATTAGGAGATTTGGGGAGCATCGTGAGCTCCCCCATCGTTGTCTGGTCCATGCAGTCTTCCATGCAGTGGGTTAAGAAACTGAAACTTTTTGGAAATAGTGTTCAGTAAATTAGTGTTCAGTGAAATTCGTGTGCTAATGACCTGGTTGTGTATTATAAAAACTTACATTTGGATTTTTCTACACTCCAGTGACTTCCTCTTGTCTTTTTCCCTTTCTTCTTTGTTTCTTTTGCCTTTTTCTTGCTCTTGAAATTCTAGCTACTGGATCTGCGGGAGTAAGCTCCCCCAGCTGGGTCTACTGCAGAGCCCTAACCGAAATCGAATTTGGAGCGTCATAGTCTTAAAATTAGAGCGGCTCTGCACTTAATTCTACGAAACAGGAGCTCCAAAATTTCATTAAACTACGTTTACTTGGCAATTGGATAAAGTTGAAGTAATTGAAAATGATCCTGTTGCTGTTCTGTCCCTACCTTTTTGACGTTTTATTACTACTGTCACGGTCCTGCGACACAGGCACAACTCACCCTTTCGATGTAGTCCACTTAGGGGCCTACAATATGAGCAAAAAATTTTTTTTTAATTAATGCAATGCGTTAACGCGTTAACAAATTAACGTTTCGTCAGTTCTACTTCAATTGTGAATGGCAATTATATACGTTTGGCAATGATGATTTTCCAGAGAATCAACTGACTATATTTAGTGCAACTGATATAATGAGAAGAAATAAAGACGGCATAACAAATTTAAACGTTGGGATACAAATAATCTGCGAGCGAAGCGAGCAGAAAATTTTTTTGTACCCCACGTTTTGTCCAGTTGCTGCTGGAACTCTTCTGGGGAGTGACAATGGGACAGATACCTCTTTCCACAAAACGTATTTCTAGTTACTACTAAAAATATTCTTTTTGCCCGACTTGATTTCGAGCCTTGGATACGACGCCAGTCAGTAACGCATGTATTGTGGCTAAACCGTACGTCGTAAAGGGTCGGCGAGTACCGCTGGATAGTGCGATGACAAGTTCCCATAGGTACCAGTAATAACCATGTCTATATCTGCAGCGGTTTGGCCGCAATTTTCAATGCAAAGTTTTCGTTTGCAGCAATTACCCACGTGAGCTGAATTATTGTATCGTAGCTTAGCGTTAATTTTAAAGTTCGATATAGCAGCGTCATCATATCGGGTATGGGACTGTAGTCACTCTGGAAAATCATTTTTTTCGCGACCAGAAGTCCGTCGTTAACCTTCGAATATAAGCGGTACGGTGGGCCCACCCTAGCGACAGCCGGGTTTCTTGTTTAGCTTATATATGCTGTCGACCTCGTGTTATTAAAGTTCTGGCAAACGCTGATGAGCATGGTCGAATTTCGTCACACAGCATTGCTACATGCTTCGGCTCTCCGTCGACGAATACAGGAATACAGGAAAATGTACCCCAAACAGAATCTCGATGTAGACAAACATAGCAGACTTTTTAAAACTAAAATAGATATTTTTTCGTAAGCTTGCTGGGACGCCCATTAACATGGTTGACAATAATGTACTATCGCAGTGTGGAAAATTCTACCTTAAATGTGGCTTTACTAGGGGGATTTTGTCCAAAGGAATTTTGTTCGTGGGATTATATCGGGGGTTATGTCTAAAGGATTTTCTTCCGTTTTTCTTCCGTCGACCGCCGTCGTTATTTCATGTAGACCTAATGATAGACTCACGGTCCGTGGATGAAAAGAAGCCCGCATAACGTAACGCAATCTTGGATTAAGCATGATTGAAGTCGCCGGGTTTTTATTCGCCTAACATCGAATTATGTTCCATGTGATCATCCAGCTTGACAAATTGCTGCCCGTAGATCTCTTGCTTTTGTGAAAATTTTTTGCACTCCTGCCACTTGACCCGAAGAAGTTATTCCATTTCCATAAGCACTGCGCTACAACATTGAGTGGACGTTATATGGACACAACATCATGACATTCACTGCTTGATGTTACTGAGCTCATTGAGTTTCAAGCTTATGTATCAGCGATGTGCCAAGTCAATGAGAAAGTCGAAATTTCGACCTCCCACAGCTCCCACATTTTTCAACCGATCTTAATGAAACTTGAAATCAAGAAAGACATCCGGGATTCCCCACACGGGAATAACCCCACATGCAAAATTTGGTTAATGTGGGACGACGGGAAAAGGGTCTGCGTAGTGAGGACATTTTTCGTTACTTTTTGTGTTCTATCTATCCTTTTTTGTATTCTTGCTCACGCCTACAGGTCACACCAGAAGACCGATCACGACCGTTGATGGCTCAAAACGCGTGATTTCGCGCAAGGTAGGGCTTTTTGGGAGTCTCGATGATGAAAAATAATGTTTGAGTGTCAAAACTCCCCAAAAACATGATTTTTGAGGCCTAAACAGGCATTTTAAGCCAAATTTGCGAAATTTTCGAATCGCGATATTTCGAAAAGTATACGAACTCGATTAACACGAAATTTGAAGGGGGATTTCAAATGCACAAATGCACTTCGTGGGTGATCCAGCATCATAAAAATTATAATTCAAGATGGCGGCAGCCGCCATCTTCAATTTTTGCACAAACATCAATAACTCAGCTGCCGATTGACGTAGATGAAGTTGGAACACTAAATTTCGTTCAGATAGTAAATGTGTACAGGTTGACGGCTGCGTCCACAGTAAAACGATAGCAGATAAGTTCGCTGAACATTTCACAACGGCTTACACGAGCAATAGTGCGCAGCGTGCAGCAGAACTGCATAGTGAGTACTCGCACTTAAGGGCCAGCTACATTAGCTGCCCACTGTCCGTTGATGACTTATTTGACGTCGAGCTTATCGGCAACGCTCTACTTGAGCAAAGCGCCAGGTATTGACCAGCTAACTGCGGAACATTTAATTTACAGCCACCCGATATTGTCGTCCATTCTGGCCAAGTTATTTAACTTGATATTGCTCACTGGTCATGTTCCTTGTGAATTTGGGCACAGTTACACGGTGCCGCTCTTAAAATCTCATGACTCACGAGTCAAGTCGCTGATGACGGATGATTTTAGAGGTATCTCAATAAGCCCTATTATTTCCAAGGTTTTTCAGCACTGTGTGTTGAATCGGTTTGACAAGTTTTTCTGCACTAGCCCGAATCAGTATGGCTTTAAGAAGGGCGTAGGTTGCACTAGTGCTATTTACAATATGCGTATGTCTATTGATCACTATATTAATTGTGGCAGTACTGTTAACTTGTGTGCCTTGGACCTTACTAAAGCGTTCGATAAAGTCAATCATAATGCACTTCTAATTAAGCTAATGAATAGAAAACTTCCGGTGCAACTGCTGTTTACCTTGGAGCAATTGTTAAG
>Ga0209671_1001242_pt1 | contig 20699 bp, 14 predicted proteins | sample WorMetHERISLAND2_2_FD_187401 | JGI IMG/M metagenome (GOLD analysis project Ga0209671, IMG submission 187401) | Marine gutless worms symbiont microbial communities from Max Planck institute for Marine Microbiology, Germany - Olavius geniculatus... | ecosystem: Host-associated > Annelida >... | reverse complement strand
GTAAGACAGTTGCACTAAATAGATGAGGTGGGAAATGAAACCACCATTCGATGACATATAGTCTCATTAATAAGTGTGCCAAAAATTATTATAATCGGACATTCATTGTTCCAGTTATTGCAAAAATGTAGTCACATGCTTTTTTTTGAGACACAGTGTACATAAGAAGTAAATGGAGAAAAAAAATCTATATACCTCTTCAGCATATTAATGACACAAACAGCAGATAAAAAATAAGATATGCCAACCTCAAAGGACTGTCGTGGATCACGCTCACTGGCATAAGGTAAGTCATCTAAGCCGGAATGACTGCTGAGATTGCTACGATCAAACTCGTCAACCGATGCATCTCCATGCCATTTGCTAACTGCATAATATAACAAACCAAAAACTGAATACAGTGCATTTAAATAGACAAATACAATCAATTATCCAATATCTTAAACCTGCAACCTGTTAGTGTTGATTCCAACATCTCACTATGCACGAAAAAAGAAACAAAACATAACTTTGTGTCCAAAAATGTATTACTAAGATAAATTACTAAATTTTCAAATGTTGCAAAAATCAGCCAATACACTGGAGGTCCATTACATCTTAACTAAGTCACTCACTATAATGTGTTATCATGTGAATAAATCACTATTTAAGTTCAAAATTATCTCTGCGCCCACACTGTAAAATGCAAACTATCATGAGGTTTTATGCAAGTCCTCACAAAATTCATGCCGGTACCATGCTAAACATAATCAAGCATCAATCTTACTTCTCTCGGCTTCCATTTCTGCCTTGGACCGACGATGACGACGTTTGTGAAATTTCAAGCCATCAGCCTGCTCAGCAACATTAACACTAGCGTCATGGCATATCTAGCGATGCAGGCAGCGCTAAGAACACATAATACAAGGAATTAAATGACAGACTTCTGACTTCAAACACACAGCCATGAATTGACAGAAAAATTAACTTTCCAGACGTAATGAAATTCCCCGACTGATCCAGCAAGGCAAGCAAAAATTCATCAATATACTGTTTATGCTACGGTCAACAGTCATTGCTTCACATTAATTCCTCTGACCACTTCAAGATTTCCTCCTGAATTCAACCAACAAGATAAAAACAGCTCACAGGTACACTGCTACAATACATTTTATTATGGATGACCTTAAAAGCCACTAGCCAAGTGAAAGAAAGAAAAAAACATATACCAAAAAAACTAAATACATAAAATAATTTGTAGCATATCACAACTACCAACTACAACAAAAAAATTCACAATTCTGCTGATTTGTCAACTACATTACAAATTACTGAAAAAACACAATGATCATAAAAATATTACAGAATTAAAAAAAATTACAAAAAAAATATCCAGTCTGTGGACCAACCTCATCAGCCGCATAGTCCTGGGAGCCACTGCCCGGCGTACCAGGAACCGATGTACTAGGGGTTGAAGCAAAGCCGTAGTCAGACTGATGAGCACGATGGCTCATGCGCCAGCGACCGGTCTCCACACAGTAGCAGATGTGCTCCAGACGGTAGAATATGATACGATCCTGAAAAACAAGACGTCTACACGTTATGGTACGCTAAAAACAGGCATCAAGTAAATTGACAGTTCCAAAAATAATCTGTAAGCCAAAAAATTCACATCAAATGCGGATTGTAATAAAAAATTGAAAAAAAAATAAAAACCCCTTGCTTTTTGGAATGAAGGTGAGAGTTGCCAACAGCACCAGCGGTGTCGTGGGTTGAAAAAGTAGGCGGGCGTGAAGTTGCAAATTTCCGACAGAATTCCAACAGACTGTGTACATTTCCGAGATTGTTCAAAATTTCCATTTCTGCCCAAGAGTTTCCCCCAAATCAGGGTTTTCAGTCCCGAATTTTGCACTTTCAGACAGAAATTTTTCAACAAGAAGACGACAACCAACACTTGAAAGCCACAACACCAGCGAATTGCACATTCTCATAAAAAATTCTCAAAACCAGCAACCGCTGCGGGTTTCAATTGTAAAACCTGCGACAAACCTTTGGCCAGTGGTAGTTCCAATACTGCGCAGACTGCTTGCCATCAGCGTTCTGATCATCGTTGTCCAGTGCATCATCCTCCTCCTTCAGTGCCGGGTCCTCGGCTTTAGCATCACTGACGTCTTGTTTCCCAACATCAGCAGCAGGAGCAGTAGCAAGAAAGGCCGAGCCCAGGTCCGATGGAGCTGTGTTGTTAGCATCAGATTCAACCGATGTCGATAATATGGCAACTGGCATCTTTGTTTCTGCAGCTTCGAATTCAGACTTCACAGTTTCTGTCACTGCAACTGATTCGGGTTTTATGCTTTCGCCAGCAGCCACGGAACACTGATCAGTAGGCGGAGCGTCGGACTGATCCACAGATCCTGCATCCATTCCGCGTTCGGACATCAGTCCAGACTCTGGCAGTCACACAGTGACAACAAACATTTCACCACCGCCTGTAAATTTGGGTGACCCCACAAAATCTGAAACTGTGATATAGGCTTAGGTTTAGGAAATAATGTTAAGGATAGGTTTATGGTTAGAAATTAGGGTTAAGGATTAGAGTTTGGGATAGGGCTAGAGATTGGTATAGGTTCAGGGTCAGGGATTAGGGTTAGGAATAGCATTTGAAATAGAGACAGGGTTAGGTAAGGCTTAAGGTTAGGGTTAGGATTAGGGTTCGGTGGTGGGCCAGCTTTGACGTTCCATGATTTGACAGGGAACTGTAAATTTGCTATTTGTTTGCATTTATCTAACATGTGGGTCTCACACATGCGCAGACCCCAAAGAGATTATCTGCAGCCAGCAACAACCAACGTGGAGTAGCAAAAAAAATCCAATGTCGGAAAAATGGCAAAGGACCAATGGTCCACTGAAAAAAGACATGTAACTTTATTCCAATTCTATTCTAATGGAAAGTGAAAATCAACTAAATAAATTCTAATCCCAAAAATGCCTATTCCTTCGCTCTGCAGATGTCTGGTGTCAACTGATAATGACCGGATTAACTTTGGCGTTATTGCCGTTTCCGATTATTTCCTTTGATCACAAATGCTGGTAACCGGAACTTAAACTATAGATAACACTAAAGTTAGTTTTGTCCGTTCACGATGCGATTAACTTGGTATTTATTCTAAGAGAAAGTGTTAACAGTACTGTAACATTTTTTTTGACAAAACACGAACTCACAAACAGCTTAAGTTAATGTTCGCGGAAAACTAACCGGGAACAAGTTCCTTAAGCTGTTCTGTATACTGCTTGTAGGCAGCTGCAAATGACAGCTGAGGATCAGTCAATATGTTGCTTTCAGTGTGCGACACTCCATGCCTGCAATCCACATCAACACAAAGTCCCCATCAGCTGTGTAAAGATAAACAACTCGGCAACGTATTCGTCTTGTTCACGATCTAATTTCAAGCGCACATATATACAGCATTACAAGGTGGGCCAATAAAAAACGTGGCACTTTACTTTTGTCCATATCTTTGCTAGCTATTGACTGATTTTCAAAATTCTTTCACTGGCGCACTCTGTGGACAATTTGCAATAATGTAGTTATTATATATTCCACCATATTGTAAACACGTCTCTGCACTACCTTGTGAAATGTAAATGTAAGCAAAAACTAACGATAATAACAAACATTTAGGTAAATGTTTGTTAAAAAAAACACTTCAGACCAACAGTAGAGTGAATAATCCACATGACAGTAGACAGTCCCCCACACAGTCTAGAGTCACCGCAATGTGTCTCAGAAGTGGTTTTTTCAATTTTGCCAAAATGCCAAAATGTTTGTTTGTTACTATCGTTATGCATTCATATTTTATTCGTATTTCACAAGGTAGTGTATAAACACATCAACCGTGTGGTGGGATGTATGATAATCACATTGCTGCAAATTGTCCACGGAGTATGCGAGTGAACAAATTTTGAAAATCAGTCAATAACTGGCGAAGATATGGACAAAAGTAAAGTGCCACGTTTTTTATGGACCACGGTGTATATACACTGTGTCCCAAAAAACATTCCAGACATTTTCGACTGTAACTTGAAAACCAATTATCAGATTTTGATAATTTTTGGTACGAATATTTCTGACACAACTTGCCATCAAATGACTGTTTAGTTTCCCACCTTTCCTATGTATACTTCTGCACTACCTAGGAAAAGCAGATCAAGCAAAATATGTGTTGAAATAAACAGAACATCTGAAAAAACATTCACGACGTTATCGATCGTAACTTGAATAAAGATTAGCAGAGTTTAATAATATTCGACAGAAATATTTCTGACATAACTGGCTATTAAATAGGTATTTTATTTTCTACCGCACCCAACATTTGCTTTTGCACTACCTGGGGAAAGCAGACCAAGCATAATACGTGTCAAAATGAATGCAAAAACATCAATAAATTCCATTTATCCTAATCTGCGGGTCCCAACAGCAGGTTTATTACAAGGTTTGACTGTCATGCAGCCGTGACGAAGTTTAGAAATGTTTGTGAAGTCAAGAAGCGACTGGTACAGCCTGGATTGGTCTGGAGCAGAACAATATCGACACTGCTGTCAATGAATGGAGAAAGTGTCTCCTTGCCTGTGTTCACATAGTGGGCCAACACTTCAAACAATTTTACTGCAGGCAGTTGAAAAATGGACCACTGGATGAATTGTCAGCCATGGTGTTTAAAATGTGAACAAAATGTGTTTTTACGCGTTATGTTAATTAAGCAATCATATCGCATTGGATAAAAAAGTGATATTTTGCTGGTTGTGTTTTTCCCAGGTAGTGCAGAAACAAACGTTGGGTGAGATGAGAAACTAAATGGTCTTTTGTTGGCAAGTTGTGTCAGGAATATTGCTACCAAAAATTATCAAAATGTGGTAATTGCTTTTCAAGTTACAGTCGAAAATGTCGGGGATGTTTTTTTTGGGGACACAGTGTAGTATAGTTGTGATAACGGGGGCTGTGCTGAGAACAATATGCATCGTGTCATACGATGGTATTCAGCGAAAGACTGTCTTCAAAGTGCAACATCAACTCGATGCATTAAAAGTACCGTCAGCTTCAGTCTGGAAATGCATAATTTGTGTAACCTCAATTTGTGTTAACTCAAATCTTAAATGCTGTTTGTTTATATAACAGCTTATTCTACAGTTCTTTTTCTTTTAGTGCATATACTGCATTATATTTTTGCATGCCGCCTTCTGACATAACAAAACTCTACAAAGTATAAAGTTCTGGACAGTAATCACAAAATGCAAATTGCAAATCTAGTCAAACCTAAAAACGATTTGTAATAATGACGGCAAATGCTATGTCACTTATCGTGGATCAGATGCACTGCGATGGCAGCGCAATGTTCAAAGTCAGAGAGGCAGAAGTGAACAATTCAATTGGATGAAAATGTGCTGGGAGACTACAAAGTTAAGATTAAGGTTAAATCGCCGATAGTCAACAGGGCCTCTCAGAGCTCTGTGACCAATGCGAGCGTTGCTCATCAGGTGCTCATCTCCGTTTCCAAGGCCCCGAGCCGGCAGTGTGCTGCAGACGCCTCGCCTGCCATATGGGATCACACAGTGTTAAGCCTAACTGCCACCCGATATAGGCGAACCCGTCCCTGCCTTATATATAAGAGGAGGGCCAGACCTCCGCATATTACTGCCGTAACCTTCCCAGTGAAGACGGTACCAACAGTGAACAGAAACACATGTGTGTGAACAACTTGCCCAAGGTCATTACCTGGAGTCAAAACTGCAACATGTTCAGCACGATACCGTTACACCGTTACCAAGACTATAAAAGTATGCATTAAACTCACTTGGCTGCTCCAATGAGAAGATCCTTGTCATGCTGACCACAGACCCACCACTGAGGCAAGTACGAGCTTGGCTGGCACAGCGCCAGGCGAGCGTCAAGCCAAGGATGCCACAGTATCTGCTCCCGAATCTTGTTGAGCAGATCAATACGAGCCAGACAGCGATTTGCACGCTCCTCGGTGATCGGAAGTACGTACAAGCCATTGGGCGGTCGTGCTGGACACAGCATAATGCGTAACATCAACAGACGAAAGACACAAAAACTACCAGTCTACGATACAGAGAAATACTGCATTTTAATTTAACTGTATTACTCTTCAAAACATATTACAGCAACATGATCATGACAATTAAAACTATACAGATATATCATCAACTTCTTTTCAATCACCCCTTTCTATGCTCCCGGCATCTTCAAAGATCATCGCAGCAAACCTATGGAGACTGCAAGAATGTCACTGCTACCATACTACAAGACAGACACCTTCTAGACAGCACACATAATCAAATCATAGTATGTAACCCAGAACAGAAACTGTCCACCCAAAATATAAGTTTCTATTTACTTACCACTTTCAAGGTCAATTGCCTAAACAACGAAAACTACCAAAAGCAATGTTTGTTAAAAAATAAAAGCAATGCAATTAACATCACTCAAGCTCATAATCAAACGCTTTTGAAGCACTACACCGTTTGCACGTATTATGTATAATAAATTAAGCAAACACTTACCTTCTTCCTCAGTCATGAATCGACGGCAGACTTTGAGACACATGTGGTAGAAAGCACGGAAGTATTCGGTCAGCGTGTTGTCCAGCTTGCGTTCCAGGCGAGCCAGCAGTCGGAACTTGTCCCATATGAACTGACCGGTCTCACAGTCGCGCTCAACACCGAATGTCGACACGACGCGGTAGAAATCAGCTTCTTCACGCCGTGTCCAGTGCCTGCGTCACAGCACATTCATGATAGGGTCCTCATGTGATGAATCAAATTCATCTATCAACAAATTTCGCTCTATAATCACACTTCTGGTGGTGATTTGGCTCAGTTGGTAGCATCCTGATCGCATCAACAACGTTAATCAACACGAGGTCCGGTTAGTACTTGGATGGGTGACTATTCCGGTATGTAACCAGCCACCCATGTCAACTCAGCCTGGCCATCCCTCCGCGGGTAGGCGCAATGAGTACCAGCGAAAGCTGGGACGTAAACAGGCACACCGTGCGATACACTGGCTCCGTATCTGTGGTCTCACAGCGTAAAAACTGGTGTTTGGCCAAGGGCTAAAAAACGGAGATCAGTGCCACAAAATAGGCCTTAAGGCTCGGAAAGAACTTGACATTTTACGCTACATAATCACATTTCGAACAAATATCGATATAGCAAAAACAAGCGTCATATCGGAAATATCTAGTGCAAGACATATAAGCACGGCAAAATAAGCAAATCATATCTTGTTTGTAAGGTAATATCAGATCTGATACATCTGTGGTTAAATCTATAACTACCACGCCATCATGATGAGACAAAAGAACACGATGAAAGATGAAACACTTGCACTAACATAAAACGTTTAACTTGAATCTTCAATAGATATGAAAGTACTAGTTTATTTCATGCACAGTGCAAAGAAAAATTCATGATACAAAAAATCAAAAAAATCATGTCCCATACAGACCTAGTAAAAAATGAAAGCAAAATAACTACACATACTATGTAAAGTAGGGCTGTACCGAATAGCTGATTTTACTATTCGGCCAAATAAGGATAATTTTTATATTATTCAGCCGAATACGAATAGAATACAAATAGTTGACACAAGTTCAAAGACAATGCCCAGTGAACTGGTTTCATTGCAGAGTGCTGAAAAATTCCCAAATCGGACATTGTTGAACAACTAAGATTACTAACGCTAACGATTAATGAAAATTGACAGTGATTCATGACAAGCTTATGACTCTCAGCAAACTAAACGGTTGAGAAAATGTCATAAAGCATCGTGTGAGGGCATTTAGCTGAGCTGACAGCAACTGTTTTTGATGCTAAATGTAGGAAAAACAAGCGGTGATGGCAGAGTCTTATTATTCGTGTTCGGCCTGTTTTGGCACAACTATTCAGCCGAATACGGATACATTATTCAGGCTACTATTCACACCAAACAGAATATTCGGTACAGCCCTAATGTACAGTATTTATAAGTAAGTGGAGCAAATAATACATACAGCTGTTCAGCAAGTAGCAGAGGGTTGCTGCCAACACTGTCGAGTCCAAGAGAAGGCAGACGTGAGGGTGACGGCGGCGAGAAATCTTCCTCTTCAGAAGCACCGACACCGGCATGATCCCGCTCACGACGATGCATCTTCTACAGACACGACGCAACAAGAAGATTTTACAGCAAAACCACAGAAAATGTCTGCCCAATGCCAACATCATGGCCCCTAGTACTTTGCAGTACTCATTTTCTCTGATGTTTCCACAGAGAATGAATGATTTTCTTTAATTTCTTAATGTGCAACACCAATAAACCAATAACAGGTTTACAACAAAAGTTTGTTGCCGGTACACTGTAAAATTATATAGTGAAACAAAGTCATAAAAGTGCACGTGAAAGGGTCTGGGAAAGTGGCAGGGCCTCCTGCTCAGAAAATGTTTGATATTTAAATGTCGAAATAGTGATTTTCATGTCCTTTTTTGTTAACTGTGAATTCCCTGACTCCATTTTCTCAGACATTCCATGACTTTCCATGACATCTTAAAATTCCCCAACTTTCCCCGACCGTAGAAACCACGCAACATATTATTAGACCATCTGCCAAAAGCTACACAACTCTGACCCTGAGCTCTCGATCTCTTAAATCAAAAAATGACATGCTGCAAACCTACCACCAAGAACACTCACAAAATTTGGCTTTTACTATGCCTTTTTTATGCGTGAAAGCAGGAACTGCTATAGTGCATCTTAGCCATCGCACTTCTGTCCGTCTGTCTGTCTGACACATGGGTGATCAGTGAAAAATGGTGCAAGCTATGATCACCAAATCTTTACCAATGGCTGCCTGGAAGACTCTAGGTTCAGGATCCATGAAACTTTTCCATAAATTTGAAAGAGGTCACCTCGAGCAAGGGTGCTAAAGGAGAGAGGAATACAAAAAATTTGCAATTTTCTGCCAATAAGTCGCTGTATCTCAGAAATGTGCAAGATAGGGCCTAGGTTACTATTAATCACTAATAAAAAGTCATACACTGGCTCTCAATTGCCACAGAATTCAGCGAGCATGGATGACCATGAATGCCAAAATAGGGGGTTGCATGGATTTTTTGGCGATTTCGGGCTATAAGACACATTTCAAAAGCAAATTGCGCTGAAATTACAAAAGATAGACCAAAACAAGCTAATGTGAAATTTTCAGCATCGAACGTAGATTTCAAAGGTCCATGTCTAGATTTTCTAGATTCAAGAAAACCAGCGTACGTATGCATCAAAGAGCGGTACCCCTTAAAAGTCATTATTTTACCACTGCTGGCCAGTCTACCATAAAAACAGTTGCAGATAAGCGTGGATATGCTGCCTATCACAACAAGCACTAGTGACAAGCTTTTTAGTCATAACAACATCAGTGGCTTTGAAAGACCATGAACTCCCAACATTAGGGGTTTTTATTGATTTTTGCGATCTTCGGCTGCAGCGCACACTCCAAGAATGAACTGCGACGAAATGGCTGGAGATAGACTAAGGCAATTTGTGAAAAGGAACTGCTATAGGCTTTCGCGCATCTCGTGAGCATTAGCCCAAATTTCTTGTTTTAAAGTTCGGACAGAAAGACAATGCACTGTCAAGGCCCGTAATGTAGCCTATCAAGATGGTAATCTAATAAGACACTGTAATACAGACTTGAACAAAACTGAAATCGAAGCATTTTATCTGCAATTTACCACGTATGCAAGATAACAAAAATAAACAGGAACAGCATGGCAATGGTACTGCAATATATCAAATGCGTCAAAATTTCAAATAAAAATAAAAACACCCTTCTTTATACCTTAGAGATCTGCTCCAGTTTGAGCATTCCTTGCTTGTGAGTCCTCTGGTAACCAGTGATGATCCTTCGGAACCGAGTGTTCAGGTCTGATGCTGACGGAAACGGCAACTTGCCTTCCTCAGCTGCAAAGTAAAACAAGAAATATTTCAGATTGTGACCAATCTAATGTACTCCTCGCACGCATTATTTTCTCCTGTATTCTTTTAACTGCTTTTTAGTTCCTTTCTTTTCACATCACAAATGACGTCATCGATCACGTGACCATTCGACTCCAGGGGGTCGACTTCCTATCAGTGGTCGACAGTGACCATGCGTCTCTATCTAGCACCATTATGGAGATATGGCCATTTTAAGTTCTTCCAGGAAGGCTCTTCCAGGAACAGAGGTCAGTCGTTGGTCCTCAATATTACACTGATCTTATATACTCCTCTTCACTACATTAGGAACGTAACGTGCAAGGAGTAAAAATAAACTTATTAGACAAAGTATTATATATTTTAACTTCACAAAGTTACTGTATAACCAATCATGATCATTCATGTTGTTATTGTCAGTGCTACAATAAGGGCCAAATACCATTAATTCTAATCTAGCTATAAACTGACTGAAAAGCAGATCTCTGAGCTAGCATGTAGCCCAGCACCGACAAGGAAACAACACTTTACTAATGGCATCTTTTGTCCAAGTGATCAACGAATGGAATTCAGCAAAAATGTGCTGCTCTTCTAATAATGCATACTTAATCAGTCTATTGACACGCATGTCAGTAGAGGTAACATCACACTGACAGCATCAGCAACAACCTTATGCCTTATGTTATGACACAAATCAAACTTATTCAGATTAGCAAAATGCAATGGCGCATGTACTAAAACAATAGCAACGAAAATGAAATATTCCAAGGAACAAAAAATACACTCGCTAACCAGTTTGTTCATAGTCCTGCTGTGGTTGTGATATGTCTTTTTCGGTCACTTCGTTATCCTTCTTGACAATCTTTCCGGCTTTTTTCTTCTTCCGACGACCAGGTCGCTTCTCTGCTGTCTCTTCCGTATCCTCGTCATCATCATCTCTATTATCAGATTAACAATTCAGCACACATTATAATATCATGCACCCGATTCTACTGTGAGATTTTAGAGCTCTACAAATCCTTACATAGTTACTTACTTGCAATATGTATTAGCAGTCAGAATGTAAAAAACAAGGTTTCAAGGTTTCTGCATCACTGGAGCCCTCGGCAAAGCTTAACCATAACTTTGACTATAAGTGAATAAATTTATTTATGCCTATGACAAGCCCAAAGTATATACACAACAGTTTACATATGCTACTGCTGTAGTCACTCACCTATGTTATGATTATAAACACAACAAAGTTTACCAATTTTCACGACAAAACAGAAGTCAACTAGAAATTTGGGGCAAAGCCCAATGTGAGTCCGCCCGGTGCCCTAAGTCCGATTGGGGGGAAAATACATGGAGGTGAAATTCCCCTAGTGGCAAAGTCACGTGGCCCAAACTCAAATGCATTAGCATATGCAGAACGCCCAATATTGACTTAGGGTAGGTCAACATGCATGCCTATAACTTTTTTGTTAGTTCACCAAATTTCACCAAATGTTTTCTGTTCAATGGGGGATGAATCGCCGTTGATAACGCCATTTACCGCTTGTCGATATCTCTATGTATTCCAGAGATATTCGCTGTCAAAGTCAAAAGTTTGCCTACATCGCACCAAATTTTGGACGATTTTTGCTCTCCAAAATTTTAAGGGGGCAATGCCCCCCAAAATTCGTACCCACGTTAACACCCCAACCTAGAGGCATGTCATGTGGCAAAGTATTGTGGTGCTATTCCCACTACCTCCAAAATTATAGGCGTAGGTATGCTAAATTTTAAACTAATTTTGGACCCCCTTTGAAAAAAAATTGTTAGGAGAACCCCAGTCCCAGATGGGGGTGCGCTAGCAAGACTTGGTCATTCTCTAACGCGTGTCAAAATTTGGGGGCGCAACACCCCATAGGAACCGAAATATGGTCTTCCAAAAAAGTCAATTTGAGAGGGTACGATTTCACTGCTTAATCTCCGTGATTAGTGGACCAAAGTTCACTGAACTTCTTTCACCCAACGCGGGAGGAAAAAGCACCATACAAAATGTACTTGACGGATGTCGAATATCTTCATCTGTTCTGGAGATATTTGCCGCCAAACTTCAAAGTCATCCGAAATCGGGCCAAATTTTGCATGTTTTGGCCCCTAAAATTTTTTGGGGGAAAGACCCTGAAAATTTTGGACCGGAATTATAAAATTCAATCTACTATTTATCATCGTGCAAAATTTTGCGCCGATTGGCCGACGCCTCTCGGAGATTTCACGTTGAAAGGGAAAAAAGTCATCTGCGGTAAAACTAAGGTCCGCTTCGCAAGCTATCACTACCGGGCGGATTAAAAATAGTATGAGCAAAAATCTTCCACTATTTTTTTACCTACACACAAACAGAACTTCATCGATTGCAGTTCTGGAGACAATGTTTGATAAAAAAAGCATTGCTAAAGTGTTATCCTGTCAGGCCACAAGTCATCCACTTAATTTCACTCAAAAGAGCTTCATCTCCGCTAAAGGACAACTTCGATAAAGATGCCTTTAACGTACCACATTTTCCCATTCAAAGCCTTTTTATAGTCATCGAATATTCATTCACATAATTGACACTGAATGTAGTTCACAGCCCTAAGCAATACACCACGCTTCAATTGCAACCTTGCATAGAAAAATACAGAAAAAAAATTAGCAAATATGCAGCAATCTGCACCATATGATTCATTTATACGGTACTGGTAACAACTAACAACATGACATATCTCACTTCATTTCTTCATCGTCGTTCTGTTCAGCAAGCACAGCTTTGCCATCAGGAGGTCCACAGCGTGCCAGGAAACACAGGCATGGGTCCTGGCGCATCAGATTGAACTTCTCATAACCTTACAGCACAACAGCCAGCAACAGTAGACTATTTTACAATCCGCAAACTTTAAAACAAATATCACGAGTGCACATAAGTTCATTCATACAAATAAATGTCCAGACCATCACAGTCACTCATGTCAAGTGAGTGAGCAGGGTTTAACGTCCCACCCGACACAGTATAGGTCATTTTCGGGATAGCCTTTTCAGGCAGAATGCACACAAACACATAACAACGGAACAGTAAGTTTGACCTTCACAGAAACACAAAACACAAGAACCTAAAATTGTAAGAACTCCACTATACGCGTGCACATGTAATTAACATAATGGTAGTTCTAATAATCTCCCCTGTTATTCTCCAGACAGACATCAACGTGATAATGCTGTCTACATTTGACACTGTTTCTTAAAAATTATGCGAACAATAAGCTGAAAAATTTCTCCACTGTAAAACCAGCAATTCTAGCAGTAAAAATATTAATAACAACTCTGTCTATCACCAACTATTTGCCACAAGCTTGTTTACATGAGCTGGCTAAAGCACAAACACGTTGTGCAATTTTTCCCCATAACATTAAATGATTTTTCGTGACCGCAATTATTCTTATGTTTTAATCCAGCCACCGATTGCAACACAAAAGAATGATGTTTCAATCTTTCGACAACTGAACAAAGCTCATAAAATGCCCCTGGCAATACTGTCAAAGCGTCATTAATCGTCGGTACCAACCGTGTTTGAAGACACCAACCAGCAGGCACTTGTCGGCTTCACCGTCCCACCAGTAGACTGGTTTGTCCACTTCACCGCCACCGACTAGCGGCACGTCTATCTCACTGTCGCAACATACACAAACACATACATGGTGGGCAAGCAAAAACCACAGCACTGTACTTTTGTCCATATCTTCGCCAATTATCGACCGATTTTCAAATTTTCTTCATTGGCACAGTCTATGGAAAATTTGCAATAATGTTATTATTATATTTCCCACCATGCCACAAATGCATCTCTACACTACCTTGTGAAATATAAATGAAATATGAACGTATAACGGTAATAATGAACAAACATTTTGATAAATGAACAAAAAACACTTAAGATCAACATTGTGGTGAATAGTCTGTATGACACTAGACTGTGCGGGTCTAACACAGTCTAGTGTCATACGGATCATTCACCGCAATGTTGGTCTGAAGTGCTTTTTTCATTTATTTAAATATTCGTTATTATCGTTAGTTTTTACTTACATTTATGTTTCACAAGGTAGTGTAAAAACACACTCGCTGTGTGATGGGATATATAATAATCACTTCATTGCAAATTGTCCGCATGGTGTGCCAGTGAAAAAATTTTGAAAATCGGTCAATAATCGGCGACGATATGGACAAAGGTAAAGTGCCACGTTTTTATAGCCCATGGTATACATGCAACCAATTAATCACAGTCAATAAAAAAGCACAATAAATGATAGCACAAGCTAATACCACCGACTCCACAGTTAGACATTAACACGACAATAAAGACGATCATGTGGCAGCTGCAGCATCTACAAAGCATTACTGCACCACTGACAACAACGTAACCACAGTATGGTCCAGATATTATAACTTTTGGTTTAAACTGCAACAGTTATAAGTACCCTTACCGACCTACCGACCTACCATCTGTCTGTCACACCAAACCTTGTAGAGAACGAGATACATTTGACAAAAAACACAGGCCCCAATTCACAATGTACTTAACATGGAAACTGTCAACCATGAACAAAAAATCAAAATTCGAACTGCAAGGTGGTGCTGAAACAACATGCGACCTGTAGTGATACAATGCAATGCCAATATTATGATTAACATTCACAATATACTGATTTTACAGTGTGTACAAATAGTGATTTAAAGCACACCATAAACTTCATCCACCACGATCAGAAGCTAATAACAAAACGTATACCTTGCAGGAGTTCCGTTGAATATTTTGTCAGCCTGATGGCCAATCACTTCCTGCTTCAAGTAGTAGAGAAGGCGAACACGCAGCAACACTCTACAGGCACAACAATTCAACACACCGGATACAGCCTGAATTCGTGATATCAATGCTGCTATGCACGTCCTAGATTAGCCAACGGATTAACAAAATAAAACAAACTATAACACAAATAAACAAAAAATGGTTACATGTCCTATATTTGAAAACGTGGTTACTGTTGGCACTCGGTATTGTAACAAGTCGAAATTAACAACGAACAACATTTTTTTTATTTCAACGAATACACAAAAATTCCAGATTCCATAAGGCATGCAAAATAGTGCTTAAATTTGACACACTGCCTGTAGGCATATCCTTTGGTACCTTCCTAGTCTCACTCAGTGAACATCTGTCAAAATGCTAACCGGAAAACAGGACTAACACAGCAATATATTGTTAATTTTACATTGAAGAAAACAAAAAAACTCAACAACACTCACTTGTTTGACTGGCGGACAAGATGTTTTTTGTATCCATCATCAACGAGAATGGCATCAACGTCGATATCCAGTTTGGTCAGGTCTTCCTCGAACTGCGCTTTCCTCACAACATCCTTCTTTGCCTTCCGACCTTTCCGTCCACGTGGCACAGGAGCAGACAGGCCCGAGTGGTTCTTATAGTTCTTCTCCTGACCATCTTCTGATGGTGAAATCAGATCGAGAATAAATTTCTTGATGCGTTCATCGCCTTCGTAGTGTTTCAGGCTGAACAGCAGCTGAAGAATGCACACACAATCACATGCAAAACTTGCCTCTCTGGCACATTTTCACAATTACTTGAGGTTTAAGTTACTCCAGTCCCAATAATGAACAAATGAGAATTGCTCTGACCAGGGTTCACAGCAAACTAAAAGAACAAAATTCAAGGACTTTCAAAAACCTAAAATTGCATTTTTCAAGTACAAAAAGTATTGATAAAGAGACATATCATACTTGCGCTACATCAAAATTTAGAGTAAAATATATACGAAGAAGAATATGTAATACACAGTGGGAAGTTTTGTTAAGTAAGCAAGTGAACTATAACCAAGTACTGGTGAAATGCCAAATTTTACAAGAATGCTGTTTTCAAAATTTTTATATGCAAATTTTCAAAATATGGAACATTCAAATTCAAAGACTTTTCAAGAACTTTCAAGGGCCTGAAATGTTTTTTTCACAAGAAATTTGAGCAAAGCTCACGAGACGCGCGAAAGCCTATAGCATTTCCAGTTCAGTAGTTATAGTGTCAAAAATCGCATATCATTTGGACTCGGCCCATCGGGACCATAGTAGACTTCGGCCATAGGCGCGCGTGGCGTTGGCGACGGTGGCGCCTCCTTGCGAATGATAAAGACTTGCGCAGCCTCATATCGCAAAAAAATCCGTAAAACCCCCTATTTTGGCGTTCAAGGTCATCCAAGGTCATTGAATTCGGCGCCAATCGACAGCCAGTATACGATTTCATATTAGTGATTAATAGTAACCTAGGCCTTATCTCGCACCGTTACTGAGATACAACGAGTTATTGGCCAAAAATCGCAAATTTGGACCACCCCCTCTCATTTAGCGACCTCGTTCGGGGTGACCCCCTTCGAGTTTACGAAAGAGCTTTATGGTTCCTGAAACTAGAGTCTTCCAGGCAGCCGACGGTGAAAATTTGGTGATCCTAGCTTGCACCGTTTTTGCCTGATCCACCCGTGTGACAGACAGACGGACGGACAGACAGAATTGCGATGGCTAAGACGCGCTATAGCAGTAGCTGCTTTCGCGCGTAAAAATTCAAGGACTTCTCAAGTTCTCAAGGACCCTATGAACCCTGTCTGACGTGACGTGGGTCACAACACCGCAAATTCTGCAGCATAGCATAAACACTGTCTACTGCATAAACTGCGAACGGACCCAGTCACAGAAACACTGCCTGACCTGACCATAAGTGTCACCAATCATTTGCAGCATCGCAAACCAATGAAATTAGTCATAAAACAGTTGCACTATGTTAGCAAATAAGCAGATATTCAATCGAAATAACAATTAACTAAGTAGTGTGCCGTCATCAGTTCTGCAAATGAGAATTAATCTTAACGCACCAGAGATCAGCATCGCACAGCAGTAAGAGCTGGCGAGCTATCTCTTCAGTATTAGCATGACAAGTCATCATTGACAGCACTGTAACAAATAACAATTACATTGAAAACTATGAGTGAAAAACTGGACAACTTTCTTAACAGTATCTAGAAAAAAATGCACAGAAAAACAGAGATAATAGCCAAGTTTACCAAACACACATAATTTGACAGCAGTAGTCACTCACCATTGCCCTAGTGATGGCTATCACATCGTTAATTCCAAGCTTTCGTTTGAAACAAGCGTGACGGAAAATGTCATCCCAGCGACCCCAACTACAACATTCAGAATGAAAACCAGTCACAACTACGTACATAAAATCAGCAAGACTTCACTTCAAACAAAGCAAATACAGTTAATTAAAAAAGAACAAAAAAACACCATAATGATATACAAAAATAATATAAATAATATCGTACTCGTTACAAAAAACACAAAACAAACAACAATGCACTGATGTGCTAAGAATATTTGCTGGACAACAAAAGCTAACACTGCTTGGCACAATTGCTGTTGTTGACAAAAGCTGGCCAGCATACTTCAGATAAATTCATTTCAAATGATCAAAAGCTGAACGACATTTTCGACTGACCCAAAAACAAGCAGGTTCTTCTCGACTTTGAAGCACTCGGCCCGCGTGTATATAACGCTCCCGTCGGGTTCTCTGCCAGCCTGACATTTCTTGCGCTTGGCTTTCTTCACGCGTCCATGCAAGTCGTCGTCGTCCGAGTTGCTTGAGTCGAGGTCGGACATATGCAGCATGTGGTCGTGCTTACCGTAGCGAGACGTCACTTTACGCTGGCGGGGCACGTCCACTATCAGCTCACTCTGAAACAGCGCAACATAAAACCGAAACTGAAAACCAAACTTTTTGCCTGGTCTTACAATCATGACTAACAACGTCTCATTGTGCTGACTATTATTACGTGACTTCACTGTTTAGACTTATTGTTACGTGTCTTTGTAGTCTTAAGACTTAACGCCACGCTAAAGTTAATTCGTCCTTCATCATCATCATCATCAACATAGTGGGCCGACCTGAAAATGCAGAAATGACAATGATGGACCAGAAATCAAGGGCAGGGTTGCAAAGCACAAAAATGAAGACGCAGGACTGGAATTTGACAAACTAAGAAACGGGGTAGCAGGACACAGAAATTGACGAGACTGCAAAGCAAATAACATCTGAATGGTCAAATATCACTTACGCCACATTTCCAGCAAAAACTTTCTATTCCCAATTAAAAGATTCTGCAACAATTTATCAAACAGAAATAAAAATCTGAGATTTGTCGTTATTATTCTCAATACATGTATTCAAAACCTATATTACAGCATGTATGTAAAATCGTCAACTATGACAGATGACTATTACTATGGCTAAACATATATTTCTTTTATCACAGCACAAGCTTGCAACACTTTCAAGTCAGTCCAATTTGATTCATACATTTTCCAGTTCAGCAGTCCTATTTTAAGCATCCATCTGCAAATCTGCTTCATAATATACCTATTGTTCTCTCAACTGATGAACCCAGTTCACCAATGTGTATCTAATTATACTGATGAACTTCTAAGCATGCAGCAAATCAAACCTCTATGGTAACTTATATTTCAACTTTATTGCTTACCATAATGTATCACACTGTTCTAGAGATAGCGTTTTGTACCAACAACACAGACCATATTCAATACGAGTCAAGAAAAGTCACTTCGAGCAATTTAAAAGATGTGACGTAGATGATAACTTAGTTCCAGGCAAACCTGAGTCATTAACATGGGTGCACTAACAACAACATAAAAGTATCAACATCTTACCTTTCCGCTGTTAACATCAATCTCGGCCTTCTTGGCCCACTTCTGCCAGAACTGCGGGTCGTCGATGTTGATGTCAGACCGATTGGTGGACATGTTGAAGCTGGCCTTGGCGAACGTAGAGCCCTTGACCCCAGCCTCAATGTGTCGGACGTGAGTGCGTTGCTGCAGGATGTGTTCGATGTCCTCCTCGCAGAACTTTTCTCCCGCCCGGTCGTCTTCCATCAGCGCTCCGTACGCACCTTTCTTCAACAGATCCTCTACCTCTTTCTTGCTCAGCTGATTCTGCTACAAGCACGTACACCAATCCACTGACTACTAAAACATCTGTTGGAACAATGACAACATAGTATGCAGCTGTCTGTATACTCAATCACTTCTGCCACAGAAAATGTTCACACCAATTTCGGGTTTTTTTTGTACCACTTTGTCTCGGTTTGTATTTCCATGATATTAACAATCGTAACCACATAACTCACATCCCTGTATGAGATGGATGAACAGATAGGCAAAACCCATGATGTGGACAATTAGTAAAGTTGTATAATAAAGCCAAATTTATCACATTCAACCAAAAGGCCAAAATGAAATTAATTTAAGGTGATATTTTCAGACAAAAATAGAGAAACTGATACATGACCTATAGAAACAAAATACAAAAAGTCAACGTTATTATTAATCATAAGCTGACACAAGATAATACAGAAAATATACAGCACATAATATTACCAACCCGAAAGATCAAAAAAACAATCTAGAGGGCAATGTTCTCCATAGTAAAATGAATAAACCACTTAAAAATACTTATAAAATTCAACTACTCCTTGTACTTATGCAACACATGAGCTATACAAACCACGTTTAGCTCCTTGTTGCCCATAGACTGCAGAACGGCTTTGTCAAGACCTAGCTTCAATGAAGCCTTATCAAACATCTCTCGTTCGTATGTGTTGCCAGTGATGAGTCGGTAGACTTTCACGGCTCGCAGCTGCCCGATACGATGACAACGAGCTTGTGCCTATAAAGACCAGTACAACTACTAGCAAAATCTGATGACTAGAACAAATGAAAACGTTTCACATTGAAACTAGACAGCTGGCTCAGCTAGGTGTGTTGTGCATAAACCCACCCCCCCTTTGCGGTGCTTTGAGCTGGCGATGGTCAAACCCAATTAATGTAGCACACAATCGAAGTCAGCTGGATGGCTGGCTAAAAAATTTCAGTGATGACTACACCGTGTCCCAAAAAAAACATCCCCAACATTTTTAACTGCAACTTAAAAACCAATCATCGGCTTTTGATAATTTTTGGTAGGAATATTCCTGACACAACTTGCCATCAAATGACCATTTAGTTTTCCACCTCACCTAATGTATGTTTCTGCAGTACCTAGGGAAAGCAAATCAAGCGAAATATGTGTTGAAATAAACAGAAAACCTGAAAAAACATCCCCGGCATTATCAGTCGTGACTTAAATAAAGATCAGCAGATTTTAATAATTTTTGGCAGAAATATTTCTGACACAACTGGCTATTAAATAAGTGTTTTAGTTTCCATCTCATCCAACGTCTGTTTCTGCAGTACCTGGGGAAATCAGACCAAGCATAATATGCGCTAAAATGAATGAAAAACATCGATAAATTCCATCTATCTTAATCTGTGAGCTCCAACAGCCGGTCTATTCCAAGGTTTGACTGTCATGCAGCAGTGTGTTTACCAGATGAAGTTTAGGAATGTTTGTGAAATCAAGAAGTGACTGGTACAGCCTGGATTGGTCTGGAGCAGAACATTATTGATACTGCTGTCAATGAATGGAGAAAGCGTCTCCTTGCCTGTGTTCGCATAGTAAGCCAACACTGCAAGCAATTTTACTACAGGCAGTTGAAAAATGGACAACTGAATGAAATGTCAGCCA
>Ga0209671_1001240_pt1 | contig 20706 bp, 9 predicted proteins | sample WorMetHERISLAND2_2_FD_187401 | JGI IMG/M metagenome (GOLD analysis project Ga0209671, IMG submission 187401) | Marine gutless worms symbiont microbial communities from Max Planck institute for Marine Microbiology, Germany - Olavius geniculatus... | ecosystem: Host-associated > Annelida >... | reverse complement strand
GGTGGAAAACTGAATGGTCATTTGATGGCAAGTTGTGTCAGGAATATTCGTACCAAAAATTATCAAAATCTGATGATTGGTTTTCAAGTTACAGTCAAAAATGTCGGGCATGTTTTTTGAGACACAGTGAATTTGAACCTAGTGTGCTATGCACGCCACAGTAGATCTATTTTTGACCGACCCTTAGGTCCAGTTTTGGGTACGATATGTTGTCTGTCTGTAGTCGTCTGTAACGCATGTATTGGGGCTAATTGTACGTCATAGGGGTTGGCTATGGTACAGATGGATAGGGCGATGACGAGTTCCTATAGGCTGTCAATAGTAACCATGTCTATCGGCAGCGATTTGGACGCAATTTTGAATGCAAAGCTACTGCCTACAGCCAGCAACCACGTGAACCGAATTACCGTATCGTATCCTAGCGTTTATCGTAGCGTTCGATAGGCCTATTGCAATGTGCGAAGGCTACCTAAAAGTGAGTACAGGGCAAAGTAACTAAACTGAAATGATACGGTTTAGTTTTGGACGAACTGACTAATGGACGAGCAGAGCGTACCATAGTCACGTATCACCGACGCCGTTAATATTAGACGGTGCCTACTGTAATGCACTACAGCTGGCTTATTGCTCAGTTCGTCAAGAACTAAACCATGACAGTTCAGTTGAATTCAGTCGCTCTGTACACGCCTTAAGGTTCGCACAGGCATCAAGGAACTTTCAACTGACAGAGTAAAGGACAGGATAATTTTGACCGACAGTGACGTCACACCATCAGCGATCGACTTAACGTCATGTGCGAAGGCATTTCTTCTCGTTGTTGCACCTGATTGCTACAATCGAACATTTGTTCACACGGACGTATATCCCCCACTACTGTCAAAACAAAAATTTGCGCGCCAGTTGCCTGCATTTTTTCACCGAAAAGTTGCAAATAACTTTTTCAAAACCGATGAATATTCAGTAGTTCTGCCTATCCTAAAAATGCAGCAGATCACTTTTCGACTTACACTATTTTCAGACAACTGATCAAACAACTGTCTGCTTCAATGCCTACAATATAAAATATCAGGATTAACTAAAGCACAATTCAAAATTCTACACATTCGTTACTTAAGTACTGAATAAACCTACGGAAAATCAATAACTCGTAACAACAGTCGATGCGAGAAGTAAAATTTATTATGTTACAGCAGATTAGACCCGTTACAAACCAACTACAAATCAGCATTATCAAGATAACCCTTTGTAGATAATACAAATTATCTCAGCAAAGCATCTCTAAGTAATAATAAATTCCATAATGCATTATTAATCAACATCATCACTTCTAACAACCAACTACAATTATGGCTGATATGGTACACTACATCTGCAAGAAGATTTACCCCCCCCCCTGACTCACCGTCCCTGATCTACAACAAAATATGTATAATAACCACCGACGTCCACTGCAATGTAATAGACATTATTTTTATCCGCTGAAGGCACAAACGACTGAGCCAATAAAAAGATGGTGAAAATACACGTAAAAATGACAAATATTTCAGCCATGCCGCTGCCGAGGTATAGATGCCACTGTCATTGATACGGCAAAACGCCGGCGTGCACACACACAGACTACACTCCCTGTATAAATATCTCTATAGTGATTCGAGGTCATTGAGGGCAATGTCATTCACTGCGCTGTGGCATCATACAGGTAATGTAACCACAATACAGCCCAGTCACACCTGGACTCACGCTGCTGCCTGTCACAATGCAAGCCTTGCAATGACCATACACACACTAGAGTGTAGGTAGGCTATGCACACCGTAATATACCAAGACTCCAGCACTCGACTTACTAGCAAAACTTGTCCACCTAACCGTTCTTAAATACCACACAACACATACAGTGCACTCAGCTGCATCAGAACACAGTGAATGGCGGATAAATCCAAGAAATGGCTAATAATGTTTCGAAATATACGCACACTTCAACTGTTTGACGTAAATCACAGCACGAAATCCGAGATGATGAAACTGCATATCCCAAAAATCCAATTCTATGCACGCAACGTAAAGTCACCTTCTAGTGTCTGACAATCTGCGAAATGTGCCCACATAACAAGACACACTAGAATACAAACGGAAATACATAAATCTGCATCAGTTGAAGAACAATTTACATCATGAATAATGACCTATTGCAAACGCCAAAAATTCGGAAAGTCCACATATCCCAATGTTTGTGATTTATACTCGTTACCCATGCTAGCTATGACTAATAGCTACTACAGAGAGTGGTTATGCTGCATACGACGGCACACGGTTGATAGGCACTTTGACACAAGCTCATACTAAACAGCACAGCTCTCCTGGTGTTCAAATATCAACAGAAGCCCAGTTAGTTACAACTGTAAGAAATGGCAGCAACACGTCAACAACTATTTACACTGTTTTAACGGTGGGTACACCTCTCTCGACATTCGAGTTAATGCTTTTATGTGTAAAAAACACACTACGTGTTATAGACCTTTTAAACTAAGGATTGACGGTGGCCATACTCAGGTTTCCGAACTTGGGTCCATCGGTATTTTTAGTTTTTTTTTACTATAACTTGGTCAAACATGGTCTGTTTGCTATAAAATTTTGTACACATATAGTCACAGACAACGTGAACAAATGCACCAAATTTAGTTACTGTATGATTTCTACTTTCTCATGTGTGTATATATTGTGGCTAAACCGTATGTTGGTATGTAAGGTTTAGCTATAATATATGCACACACGAGAAAGTAGAAATGATACAGTAACCAAATTTGCAGCATATGTTCACATCGTCCATGACACTATGTGTACAAAATTTTGTAGCAAACGGACCACGTTTGCTAAACGTCCACTAAGAAAACTAAAAATACCAATGGACCCAAGTTAGCGAGCCCGAGAACGTCTGCCACCAGTCCTTATTTTTCAGAGGTCTATGCTATGCGTAATAACATGTATAAATGTGCTTTTGATTGATTGATCAATACATGTTCGTCCAAAATCAATAGAAAATGAAATTAGCAATTACAGCAATGAAGACATGTATATTATGATTTATGAAAGTTCAAGAAGTTCACAATATATATATTATGATATCAGGTGTCTAATGAATCACGTAAGAGATATACTGATATGTACATGTAATGTACTTTCAGAAAACATTGACAACCACACCATCATCACTGTGTATTCCAGTAGCAGATTCTAATCACTTTGGGTTACTTCAGCATTGTACGTATCAATTCAGTCGCAACACAGGACATTATATCTATGTGTTTTTGATTTATCGATAATCATAAATACACATTAAAAATCGACACAATACAAAATTAAAAATTAAATAATGTTTTGCATGATGCAAACTTGCAGAGGTTTAATAACAAACATCTCCCAGTGTAAACCACATGATATGCACAAAAATATGTTTTTTTTGCACACAGTGGCCCTGTAATCTGCCTTAAACCTATGTTCTATCAATCATCATCATCATCATCAAAAATTCATTAAAATATGACCATTTCGAAATGTTTTTCTCTATGGGTATCATACAGCCACCAAGGGCGGCCGCATAGATAATAATGAAATATCATGCACAGTAGCCGGTGGTGGTTCGATCGTAACATTGGTCAATTCGGGTACCCACGATCGCAAGTAAACACACGGTAATCTTTGAAACACAACAATAATAACAAAAAATACACTATACAACGACTCGCAACGATTTCAGATATGCGACGAGTGACGACCAAGCAGCTCAATGCTCGAAACTGACTCCGTCTGTAGCTCAATGCAGTTCTGCAGTCATTTTACACACCACAAAATAATGCTGCACATCCAGCAGATAATGTGCATGCTACTTAAGGCCACATCGTCAGCAAAAACGGATCAGTCCGACCGACTGCACTTATATACAGCGCTTGTTATCATCGGCACTAAACTACCGTGCTACAGATGGAGAGATAAAAAACGTCGCAAAGTACTTAGTGCATTAATTCACACATGTCATTGTCACCCATATGCATTTAACAAACTCTGCTGCAAGTATGCATGGACGTTACGCTATCGAACGAATCGCATCTTTCGTCGATAAGGCAAGACCTAAAACTACACCGACAATTCAGCAAAGAACCCGACTACAGTGTCTGCAAATTATTATTCTGAGACATACGCTATCCATTCAGCTCCCAACCAGTAGATAACACAAGTTCAATGCTGAGGTAAAATAGTGTACTACAGAAGTGGACTGATCGGAATCAGAAATCACTACGGCTACAAATACAGGATAGTTTGTGACTAAAACAGTAGGTATATGGTATTGACGACAGTGACGACAATGCTTTTCTCATTAGATGCTGCCACTTGTTGACCAGAAAAACAGTCTGCTGCCGAACGTAAACCCGAGCGAGATATTTTCAAGCCGCAAAGACATCTGTAGTTAGCGTGGAGCTCCTGCATACGAAGCCGAGGTGTGCTTAGGCGAAGAATTCTTGGTCCTTGGCACGAGTGTAGGCAAATGAGTGCCGAGGCTCATCGAGCGAGTAGCTGCCCTCGTCCTTCTTGCGCATACGATAAACGACGAACATCAGTATCAGTATGATCAGCAGCAGAATCAGCACCGCTCCGCCAATCAGACCTGTAACAGGCACAGTAACAACTGCCGGTACTGGTTCAGTCATGTTACCAATCCATTCAAGCATCAATGATGACACAGAAAATATGCAGCAGTTGCTGAAAAATCGACAGACTGCCTCAGTTTTGGTACAGAGGCGAACAGTATTGGGTAGCTTGCGTGATGTTATTCTAACCCTAGTCAAACATAAGACACTGAAACTCCCTGAAATCTAACCCACACACGGAGATCAACTAAATGCATTGAAAAATCAGACATTCTGCCAACAAGCACAAAGCTATAGCTATCCCTGTATCTCTCTCTCTCTCTCTCTCTCTAGACAATGACAATGAGTTTATTTCACACACTTGTGGTTATAAAGATAGTCGAATAGCTGAATAACAGTGCAGTGCAAACAGTGCAACAAAAATGTAATAGCACAGTCCGTAAATGCAAAACAACAGAGTCCATAAGTGCAGAGAAATACAAGTGCAAATAGTAACAATAATAGTCCATAATAAAAAACAAAGATACAACTGGAGGTATAGGCGGAATTGTATAAGTGATTGGTATTTGCTGAGTGGAAAATTTACAAATGACTGAAATTTTTTGGTTAATAAGGTTGGGCAAGGGAGAGGTGGAAATTACAGAAGTGCTGCGAGGTGGTGGGAGGCGGTGATGGAGACATGAAGCCGAATTACACATTTTTCGAAAGCAATCTACGTCAGTTCACAGGTGTCACAGACATAAACCCAATGCTAGGATGCCACTACTTTCTGCATGGAACGTGTTTACTTCCCCAGCAGCACTGGATCATCTCTCATTCACCACTGGTACAAAATTATACCGTTGTCAGTGACGACATGCATGTCCACGGTTGTTTTCCTGGCAGCAGAATGGCCAGGAGTCAGGCATGTGACCTTACAGTTGCAAGCTACTGTAGCACTACAACACCAATGACTGGAAGGATAACTTGCAATTGCACTACCAGCGCTTGATAAGTCTACGGTACTTGCTGAGTAATTTCATTCAACAGCTGGCTGACATGACACTTGCTTCTAGTGCCTACTCTACTGCAATGCTCATCTGCGGTCAACGCTCAAACAGAAACAAAGCATGCAAAAACTGATTCAAAGTCACACAAAAAAACCAGTTAGAATTTCACAGACTCTCATCAGAGTTTATACAGGGTTGAATGCCAGGAGAATGGACTACTGTAAATACTGTGTCCAAAACATGCGTACAAATCACCACTAATGATGCAACCTCCTACTGGTCAGCCATGCAATCAACATTGAACATTCTATCATAAAACTTTTTTCACCATATTATATATTGCAATGTTACAGTGCAATCTAGATAACAAGACAAGAAGCCCAGAGCTGTCACAATCACATGACTGTTAACAGAGTGATAAATAAGTGGGCTGTTACCCGCAAGGAACAAAGGTTCACCGAGTATGAACGCTCGCAAGCCCGACGGCGGCAGCTTCTTTACTTCTGTCTCGTCATTGACCTTTGCTGCTGCACATGAACACAAGCAGTCATAATGCTTCTACGCAGACACAGTCTATATACATTACATGTATCAGCTCTGTTACTGCCAGCAAGGGGTGCGCGAAAAACTTGAAAGTTGGTTCGGTTTCTAAAATACTAAAGTCTGAACCAAAGAGCACCATCCAGAATTTTCAACTCCATACAGTCGTTTTCCTGAAGCATCTCCAAACATCCTATCGGCTGCGAATGAAAAATGCAGTCAACAAGTGAAATGCAAACATATGCAGTTAGGGTGGAAACTCGACAGCCAATATATTAAATTTTACACAAACATAATAATTGTGTGTACTGTGACATGTGTTTCCAGAGGGCAAATGACCAGACGACTGATGTTACATAGCAATACAGTCACCAGTAGAAAATACAAAAAAACTAAACAGATTCATGCTAATTCAGAACCGAAAAAAGGTTTTTTAAAAACAAAAACCAAAGCCAAGACAATTCCGATCAAATCGACTCAAAACCTAATTTCAAAAAACATTCTGCACACCCCTACTTCCCAGTCTGAAATAGAAATACACCAGTTATACACTGTGTCTGGTAAAAAAAGTAAACCCCTAAATATGATACATTAGAAATGTCAAATCTGAATGAATTTCAATAAAATTTCATATGCTTAATCCATAATAAATTGCCGAATCAATCGTCAAATTTCGTTAAAAAATTTATTTCTCAGTGGAGTTATTAATAATTGGATATCAATAACAAAATATCTCTGTTACTAATATGGCGTTGCATAGCCTACTGCAGTCGCTTGATTGAAAGTGACGTTTGTTGATGCAATCAACATAAACAACAACAAAGTGGTATTTTCTGCAAACGATCGTGTTTTAATTAAACTGTTGAAATAACAGAAAGTGTGTGTTGCTAAAAAGTTTATCACAAAATTTCTCAGCAATCGATGGACACTGACAATTAATCAAATGGTTGCTTAATACTGGACACTTCACATTCTGGGGTGAACTGACCTCACAAATGTCACTGTAACTACTGTTTGCATTAGTAAATTTAACTGAAATTTGACACTGATTGCCAATAGGTGATGCGTTGTTGAAGCAAAATTTTGCCAAAATCGAAGTGTCTGTTGGAGTTATGCAAACGTACAGGGTTTAACTATTGTAACGTCATATTGATAACGGAGATACTTTGTTATTGACATTCAATAATTAATAACTCAGCTAAGAAACAACATGTTTCAACAAAATTTGGTGGTCATTTCAGCAATTTATTGGAGATTAAGTGTACAAAATTATATTTAGATTCGTTCAGATTTGACATTTCTATTGTACAATGTATAGAGGTTTGATTTTTTACTGGACACAGTGTAGGTCGATAACTGATATCAGCCAATCTGCCAGCTGTCAATTTACATAACTGGCTTTAGCCGATAATTTGTCTATTCCTGGTTGTCGGCCAATTTTGTACCGTTAAAGCACTCATGAACTAAAACTGCTTTCCTGCTATTTAGTGTCAATTTAAAAAAAAACTTTTACTCAAACCCATAGCCACAAACACCTGATAAATAGAGCAAATTGTCAAGTCAATGAATGAGAAATGTAATTATGCCTCTATTTCCAGTAGAAATAAGTGCATTTCGTAACTGTGCACAACAACCCGCAATCAACTGTTGCAATGCTGATAATCAGTTAATCCAAGTGGGCAATGGCTTATCAGTGCATCTCTACTTCAAACCCACAGGAATAATTTATTCAAAATCATTATGAGCCAAAGCTGTAAAAAGTACAATGTTGAAGACCTACAACTACAGCTACTGCACAACCAAAGGCAGTGGCTTCTATCCCGACACCTGGTGGGCGCAGTTTGCACCCAGTGAAAAATAGGGGAAGGGGGAGTTTTGTTAAGGATGTAGATCAAAACTTCCTCAATTCTTCACTGGGCAACCTAATTAACAAAATGTACCCCTCTATTTTTCACTCCCCCTATTTTTCAATCTACACCATTAACAAAATTTCCCCCCTAGAGGACAAAAACAGCAAAATGAGGGTGACTCCAAAAATGAGGGGAAAACTTAAGTGGGGGGGGAGTTGTACCCGATTTCAATTCCAGATTTGGGGGATAGAAGCCACTGACCAAAGGCATTAAAGCAGCGCTTAATGGGTAAAAGACCTTTACCTATTAAGTCCTGCTTTGATGCCTTTGTAACAATATGATACATACTAGAAGTTCGGAAGTGATGAACATCTTTTACTGTGGTCATTTCGATATAGATATCATCTTCAAGTTCACTCCTTGGCCTTTGGTCTACAACTGTTGAACATCAACTACATTTCAACACTTCCATTTCTATCGACCAATAGATCAAAAATATCATTCAAGAGACAGGAAAAAAGATGCATTAAAATCAACATGTCCCTAAGAATGTGTTACCATCATTCACTCCAAGTAGTTAAAGTAACAGTTATCTTGAAAAGTTTAATATTTTATTTAACTGATAATTCGGTACATTTATATAAAATGTCTACACAAAAAATAAAATTCGATGCAATACAATCACATATTTCAAACAAAACAATGCATGTTTACTAGTGTAAATACCACATCATAACATCCGAAAAAAAATGAAATTTAGCTTCATATTCAAAAACAACCATGAAAACTAATCACCATGAGTACACGGATACTAAAACTTTCTAGAAACAATGGTGGAAAGTCTTGGCAAATAGAGAAACTGACATAGTAGCTATGTAGGCTGTAAAACTACATACGACATGACAAATTTTAACAACCAGTGCATAACAAATACTGCTCTGAATGCTTTGAATCGCTAATCTGCCTGAATATGTTCTGCATTCACCATGACATTCCAAATGATGTTCAAAGCCAGATTTACTTAATGCTGCAGTGCATTAAAAGGACAGGCATTATAGGCCAAATCTTCCTTCAACTATACACTGGTGTTTTTAACCGTCGGTTCCACCAAACCTAATGGTTCAGCTATTAGCCAGTAGAAAATAAGACAGAACGTCACATCAAGTCATGTCTCAATGCACAATGGAGCTTCATAGTAGACAAAAACTTGTATGATGCAGTGTACCGATATACCAAACTTCAAAACGTGTTTACTAGATATACATATACAATGTCCACTCTACGCATTTAACTAACCTACAGTCACAGACTCGTCTGCAGCGAAAAAACGTTCAGAAAACCACAGCGATACATGGATACATACCTGCATGTCTGGAGCAGTCCGGCCTGTTTGGAGCACGTCGAATGGTGCCCGCAATCTCACGTCCGTCACGGTCCACACACCAGCACTCGCCGGTACCAGTGTGACATTGCATGGGAGTGAACTCGCCGGACTCCGTACACTGTGGTCGATACGAGCCGGCCGGCACCCACTTGACATCACGCAGCTGAACACAGCGCGTCTGACCACCGCCGCCGACACCAATCACTGGCGGCTCCTCCACTGCATTCATATCCCATACAACATACACAGATTATAGATAGAGGCTACATACTGTCCAGTACACACAATCATGCCCGTATCAGATCTACAAAACTAGGTATATCAAGTGACGACGTATCGTGCGGCCATCTGCATCAGTGGCCTCGTCCGAGCTGGCAGTTTGGCATACCCGCTACAGTACTCCTCCAGTCTTCCCTGGGGAAAGCTCACACCCAATTTTCTTGTTCTGAGCTTTTTTCGCTTTCAGGTTAGAAGCCCACACTAGATGGACAGATGCATGAGTAAGACGACACAGAAGCGTAATTCAGAAATGATCGATACTGTACGTTACAGCCAGCACTGTAAAATCATCCTATGCGAGGATACAGGTTGAAGTCACCAGATGCCTTATAAATGACACAGGGTGACTATACGTATACAAACATGCTGGAAGACAAGAACCACACATAGGGTAATTATCAATCAAAAAGCCAGAGGTGCATAAAAATCATAAAATGTAATCGATCTGCGTGTGTGTGTTAGATTTGACGGTGTACTTGCGCTCTCAAGTCCCAACAGCAGCAGCAGCAGAGTTCAAAGCGTTTTTCCCAGCGCAATTATAATTACTTCACTCGTTCACCCCAGGCTGTAATCGAGTACCCCGAGTACCCGTGTGTACACTGTACAGCATGCTATTTATTGGCCATAGGGGTAAGTCAGCACGGCACCGTGACCAGACGTATAGTGCACAGCACCCAAACAACAACGGTGGTAGGGTGCAATGATGCCTGCCATTGCAAACCTGTTGGGTCAGCTACCGTTCTGGAGAGATATTGTGGTGCGTAGAGTCAGACTAGAAACGACACTTACTGGTACTACATTTTTGTGTAGCCGTCCTACTGGTGCTCTTGCTCCTACGTCCACCTGTCCGTCCTTCCGATAAGTTACTAACAAGACAAGAAGCCCAGCTGTCGCTAGGGTGTGCCGACCCTACCACCTACACCCGAAGGCCAGCGTCCGTCTTCCAGTTGCGAAAGAAAGCGATTGCCCATAGGTGGAAAATGAGTGCAACTTACATAATTCTTCTGTCTTGGCCATCTTTGTGCCAAAAATTATCAAAGTTAGTGGAAATTTAAAAGCTGAAATCTTATTTTAAAAAAACAAGGTTAACTGTTTTAGACACGGTGTACATATACTCCACGGTAGGCAAATCAAGTAGCCTAGCGGCCTGTCTGGCTGAGGTCATGACAAGGCACATTCACCTGTGTCCGGTGGCAGGTAACACCAGACAATCCCATATGGCAGGTAACACTCCGTGGCTCTGAGATGGTTATAATATGAAGAGCTATACCACTCGAACAGCCGGCCCCACCCTTCACTCCAGAGACATCAGTTCTCCAGACACAAAAACCAAACGGTTCACACCACAGTCAAAAGCAAGCACCAGCAACGGGTGTACGAACCAGCCAACGGTACTGTAGCCTGCACTATATAGTAAGTGAGCAAGCACTTAATCAGGCTGCCAACTTGGCGCACTACAATTATCTCCCCTTGCTCCCCTACCCCCCCTCCCACGTCTCACTCACAGTAATCACCAGTGGAGGCTACGATTTTTAGGATAACGTAACGAAATGAGATCCACGAGACCTAACTCCAGACGGTTGGATCTTATTGCGTAGTGGCAGCCTACGTCTACTGATAACGTTTGGTTTATCAGCGGAAACTGAACTGAACAACTTCATCCTGTTGCCCCAGTGCTGCTGCTGTCAATTTACTCAACGGTGGCAATGCCAACCAGCAGTACACATGCACTGTGCTGGTATTAATTTACTACACGCCATATAAATATAACATATGCTTGTGAAAAATAACGCAATCACGTTACCAGCATGGCAACCAAATACCAACGCTAACAGCTATCAATCGCTACTTGAAATTTCACAAACACAATTCTCAACACTTTCAACATTCGAGTCAAATTACAGGTGTTTTGAACATTATGCCCCGTATAAATTCTCGTTTAACTTGTACTTACTAACAAGCAAGAAAAACCAATTAATGCAATAATGAAAGAGTGACAATGTGCACATGCATTAATCAAAAGACTAGGCTAGTGTTGTCTACTTCAGCAGGAAACGCTATGGCAGTTGCCAGTGTACCTGCTCCTAAAAGCCCCTCAAGCAGCACAGTTAACGTCCAACGCTTCAATGCTATTCATAGTGAACAAAGCAGCTTTTTGCAGAGTGACGCTACTTCCTGTCGCTCTATCAAGCATAGCTCTACAGCCCCGTGCGGCGTGCACGGTGCTACAGAGAAGACACAGCCAACAGCGTCAATGACTCTGTCAAAGGTTACAGATCATGTATAGTATAAGGAACCCATCGCAGAGCTATAGAGCGTCACCTGCTATATGGGATCACACGGATGAATGCATCCCACCTTAACCCGAGCCAGACAAAACGGTACTCGATTTACCTACCCCAAAGGGATGAAAGGCTGAGTTGACCTTGGCGTCGGTTATATACCTAGATGATTTACCCGCCTGCAGACAGTCAATCACCCATCCAAAAACTTAAGTACATGTAATCGCCTGACAGCGACCTGACCGGGAGTTGAATCCACGATCTGTCGATCTTAAGTCTGACGCCCCACCATTTATGCCACCAACTGTCACGTTTTTCCACTACACTAAGATCTGTCAAAACTTAAATCCCAATTAGGTTTTTGACTGTTTTTAAGGTGAGTTTACGCAATGAAACCCACAGCTTATGGGTATGAACCCCCTGAGTAACGCAACTCTCAACCCTGGGGAATGCTGAGATACTATACATCAAGACTAAAGGTGAAACTCACCCGCTGAACCCTCTTCATCAGGTGGATGATACGGGTCGTCCACTTCATTGCCCGAGCCGTATTCATCTACTGCATTGTCGCCGCTGGAGAACCAACCCGCATTGTTCTCCTACACAAAACACAAATAAATATACAATGTACATATCATTAATACTGATACAGCCATTAACATAACAGCCCATAAATTGAGTCGAGTTCATGGCTGTATTCTGAAAACCGTCTCCATCTGAAAAAGGCAGTCAGCCATGCCATAACAACTGCCAGAAGTTAATAACTGAGAAAAAACATCACTGAATGGACTGCTTCATATTTATTGCAAAAGTTTATTGCTCTATTGCTTTGAGGTGTGCTTTGCTTTGTTGCATTTTGTTCTTCTCTTAAATTTGTCCATCTTTTCTACCTATTATGCACTTAGTACATAGTAAAAATTTTGAAACAACAATGATAATAATGCTCAGCCAACTGCGCTCAGCCAATTGCCTCAGATTCGGCCATTGGCTGACACTGTGCAGTCTAACACTTACTTACTTAATAATAATAATAATATATAGTATAACTGCCGGTACACAGTGCCAGTGAAAATGCCAGAAAAACCACACAGACAGTTGTTGGCACTAAAGGGTAAAACCAATAAATATTCCTATTAATAATTTATCAGACTGGCACAATACCGACACTTGATAGCAACAACGGGAAGTGTGAGTGAGGCAGATAGGTAGGTGAAAGACAATAGGCGCTATGTATATAGCCACATACAGACAGTACTGACAGGTATACGCAAGCGTCACTATAGCATCAAGTTATCAATGCTACAATGGCTGACGTACCAGCCTATATCAGCGAGGAAGCTCAGCCAATGAAACAAGAAAGGCTTCCAGCTTTCCAGCCAAGCCGAACAGCCTTACTGACTACGCCATTGCCCAGTGAGTTCACTTAGCACCAGGACTTTATCATCGGGCAGCGCCGCCGGCAGCGGCGTATATACCAAATGCCAGACGAGGCGCCTTGGCACTGATAGTCCAAAGCAGCAGTTCCAGTTCCAGTGAGAAACCAGGCGCCGCTGCTGACAGCCAGCTCTAAGTCTTACTGCGCGCAGACAACAGCTCGGACTGTCCAGAGCTTTTTGGAACGCCTGGACCAGTGGTCACACGTACAACATCCAAAGACAGCCAGACGGCACAACGATGCGTGCACGTCCAAACAATCAGCAAGCTGGTCAGACCCTCAGTCAGTCACCCACGACGTTCACACGTAAACACAAAATAGCTACGGACTAACGGTATGTACTACTACTGCCGTAGTGGCATGGCCAATAAGATTTCGCACGCAAGTTCGCAGTATAATAAGTACGTGAGTAATAAAGGTCAACTATGTAACGTATTGTCGTCTTAAAAGCTGCCCGTAAATAAAAAAAGTATCAGAGAAACACTGAAACAGAGACAGACACGGTGAGGGAGGATATGCCTTGGCAGCAACCAGTTCCACATTTCATCGAGGACCGCCATACGACACTGTACTGGTCCAGCTGGGGCTCTATGTAGGTCAAGCGAGTCTGCATTCTAGTTTGCACCGCTATGAACTGACTGCCGAGCCAGTCGGGTTTTAAGTGCCACTGATACTCATTTGGACGAGTAGCATTCAGCATTCGAATGACAAAATACTCGGCCACACACCACTAGCATGTTTTCCACAAAGCGACTGCAACATGAAGAGTAAAATGTACTCCAAAAACGAAGGCGTCAAAGAGATAGGATAACACTCACGTTCTACACCTAAAAAGGTAGGTATGGGTACAATGCTGGAGTGAGAGGACCAGTACCTTTCAGAACACAGGAGGCTGGGCAATGTCACCAAGAAACGTAAAGGTCATACTACACTGCGTATCAACCACAGGCGTAAAGTTTATGGGGTCCAAAGACCACCAACTGATCAGAGCCAGATATGAGATAAGAAGTTCGTGGAAACGTTGACGGTATAGGTAGCTGTTAGGTGCACTACTAGTTAGTCAACCAGACGTGATTTTCACATCCAAATACAACCTTGCATAGTGGATGGATACACGACAGCCATTAGCCATGCAAATACAGCCTGTAGCACGGGCTGAGGTCAAACAGCTATGCACAGTTACTGGGTATATACAGTACACTCAGCAGCATGGACAGTAACAGCCCTATAGTACAGCAGTGTACAGCACCTACTCGTGCAGCACCCACACGCCTGACGGCGCTAGCTAACGGCCCTGTAATAAACAAACTACCAGACCATTAAGGACAGGTCCATAATACCCCGTTTACACGATCAAGCAAACATCAAGCAACCATCAAGCAAATGTATTCAAAATGCACGTGCATGACGTGTGCTCTAATTGCTTGATCGTGTAAATGGGGTATAATACTAGATTACAACCAAATAGAAATGGATTATACAAACATGGTAATATCGATAGCACAGTATTTGATCGATTCTAATACCATGTCCAAACTATAACTGTGACATCAACCCATTGCTAGCAGGCACAAACAGGATTGCATTAAACGTTTTTTCTTAAAAAGCCCAACCCAGTAAGTTTCTGGGGATTTTGATTTATATTAAATTAGAGCAGTTTGCGTGAACATGCCCAACATGATGAGTTTTGGACTTTCTACCAGTTTTCAGTTGACTTAATTCATATGAGTTTACCTGTTTCAGTTTGCAGTCGCAACAGCACAAAATATACCAACATTTGCAAAGTTACTAGTTTAAATGTTTCAAAAACTTAGCCGTAGACCCGTAACAAAATATTTCATTATTAGTTGAACAGGAAACACTCAACCCTGCAAGGCCTGCATTGGCAACAAGCATATGGGCAGGCAGGCAGGCATGACCATCCGCTTCTATTGAAAGCACTGCAGTGCCAGTCCCAGTCATCACCACCAATAAACTACTGGTGGTAGTGGTTACTCTCAGCTGCTTTGCTGCAGTCACCCAATATATCACCTGACACGCACCTGTTCAGTAACTTACCAATTCCCTGGTATAATGGAATACGTTAATTGGTTTACCTGCACTAACAGCCAATCAGCTGTGAATTATGCATTAGTTTCAACTTCAGCCTACCTTGCCTTCTGCAATGAACTGTTTCTTTATGGGCAGTTGGTATTGAAAGCAGATATGTATCTATGTCCATTGTTCCCATAATTAATTTTCTAACGTCATTAACTGCACTGTTGATTAGTTTAATCACATGTTAACTACAGTTTTTAACACGTACCTGGTTTGTGTTACAGGTAACTCATCAAATGACAAAACGTCTTACTGCTAAACAAAAAAAGAGAATATGATACACACTGCAACCAAAAATTTCTAAATAATTATTTAAAAAAAACAGTAACTGAAACAGCAGCTGCAAGAAATTTGAGCTAATACTCATGAGATGCGCAAAAGCCTTTAGCAGTTCTTGTTCACAAACTGTCAGTCTATGTCCAGCCAATTCGTCACAGTTCATTCTTGTGAGTTGTGCACTGCAGCCAAAGATTGCAAAAATCAATAAAAGGTTCAGGGTCTTTCAAAGTCATCGATGTTGACGACTTAAAAGCTCGTCACTAGTGCTTGTTGTGATGGGCAGTATGCCCATCCCTATGTGCAACCGTTTTCACGAATGACTGGCCAACAACAGTTAAACAACAAATTTTACAGGGGTACCGCGCTTTGATGCCCTCGTGCGTAGGTTTCCTTGAACCTAGAAAATCAAGACTTAAACCATCGAAATCTACGTTTAATGCTGAAAATTTCATATGCAGCTTGTCCATGTCTATCTCAATTGGTTTCGACGCAATTCGCTCTTGAAATGTGTCTCGCAGCCTGAAATTGCCCAAAACACCCCTATTTTGGCGTTCAAGGTCATTTAAGGTCATTGAATTCCATGGCAATCGTGAGCCAGTGTACGACTTCCTATTAGTGAATAATACTAGCCTAGGCCATATCTCGCAGCGTTATTGAAATACCACTGTACTTACTGGCTAACAATCGCAAATTTTTCCCATCCCCCTCTCATTTAGCGCCCTCATTTGGAGTGACCCCCTTCGAATTTATGGAAAAGCTTTACGGTTCCAGAAACTAGAGTCTTCCAAGCAGCCGACGGTGAAAATTTGATGATCCTAGCTTGCACCGTTTTTGTCTGATCCACCCGTGCGACGAACGGACAGACAAATGGACAGAAAAATTTTGCAATGGCTAAGACGCGCTAAAAGCAGTAGCGTGTAAAAAGCATACAGCAATGTAAATTATCATCCTCTGTATACTATTTTGCATACTGAGAGGCTCCCTATGGAACCTAGATTATATAAGCACAAGCATTTTGCACAAGTAACACATGATTTTGAGTAGTGTATCAACCCCAGTGCATAAAAATGTGCAATTTTTAAACGTTGATTGTTTGAAAATTTTTCTGGGGGCTGTTCTTGCAGACTCCCACACCCATGTTATAAAGGAGCTACGGCACCCCTCTCCAGGCCCCACCCCCTGTGCCTTGCAGACATTGCAAATCAAAACATTTTATTTTAGCTAGCAAAAATACATGAAAATGTGCAATTTCAGTGGTAATTTTTAGTGCCTCTCTCCAGACTCCATCATCCCCATCCCAGCACTCCACGCCTCATTTCTCCGTCATCATTTTAACTGACCCCCAAATATATCAACAGCATGACACCCATGTTCTTTGCCAGCTTCTGAATGCCGACATATGTATATATCTACTGAATGAAAAAACTTTCGTTCAGTGCAGTACGCATTGAAAACTGCCGTAAAAGACTGTCTGCAGCAGTACAAGCAGCACATGCTTTTATCTGTATGATAACTACCACAACGAACCACGACTGACCACAGTGGACTGTAATGACGAAGATGACGATGCAAAAGATGAAGAGAAAAGATGTATCCATGCTTGCCGTTGTCTTCGCTATTTGTTTCCTGTCATCTCCAGGCCTGTCTTGTTTGACAATCGACATCTCCGTCTGTTCGTTTTATCCATCATCTTTGTTGGCATCCGTTCGTATTTTACGTCCCCTTCTTTGTCATTACGGTTCGTTGAGGCCTCGTTCCGGTCCGCTGTAGCCTCACTGTGGTCCGTTGTGGTTTAATTAGTCATACCCTGCTCCTACCGTCACAGATTCATGCCCTCATGGTCATAACCACTGGCATTCTCAACCCTAGTGGAAGCCAGGATATCACAAACACCACTCAGTAGCCTAAAGACTTCTACCAACAGTCTTCCACGACTGCACCCAATTCATGCACCAACGTTATACCTTTATTTTGGTGTTCATGTATCGTCATGTAATTCTGAGAAACATGCTACCATAACCCTACGGCCTACACCTAACCCTAACCATAATTAAATTAATACGGTACTAAATTCTACTCATGCATAGCCTATATCCATATATCCACAACACTAGTGCCACCTTGCGAATCTAATCCTAAGAAACATTTCGCAACTCGCACTGAAAATAGACTTTCGTTTAGTACGACTCCGCACTGAAAATAGCTTTTTTGCATCGGTATGACTAATTACCGCAACGGACCCGTTGCGGTAATTAGTCGCGGCCATGTACATCGAGGTTGCTAATTGCTTGAGGCCTATTTCAAAATTGTTATGTCAGTCATAATGTCAGTAATTGCTTAGAAAGATTGAGCGCTGCATTAAGTCTAATCCACGATTGCTAATAGCTCTCTTTCAATCAATCAGCGTAGGAACTCGTAACGGTCATTCGACAGCATCCATTCACCACACTTGTCCAGGCATGTAATGATCGCTAATTGTTGTAAAACGATCAGATCCTATAGCTATATAACCACCTGGATATCAGTTGAAAACTAGAACGATTGCAGAGATGCCTAAGCGCGTATGATTTCCCTGTAATGTCTGCGAGAAGGCCTGCGGCATTAACACGATCCAGTGTTCCAGCTGTGAAAGTTAATTTAATTAGTCCTGGGCATAATTAGATTCGACTGACTGACTGTAGGATTTTATTTACATTTTGTTAAATTTTTGTGTTGGCAAAGGGCAACGTAAACAGACAACATTTATGTTACATTTGTTCATTTACGGTCCGTTGCGGCTCCGTTGCGGTAATTAGTCATACCCATTTCACATCAATTACATAAGCCACTGGCGTGTTTCTAAGTTCTATGAAATACAACCGTCTCCTGGGTAACTCGTTATCTCTAACCAGTTTCTATGGGGGGTGCAAGTGGAACTGCTCTGTCCTGACCACAGATGACCACTGGGATCACTCACCACGTAGGCGTAGAGTTGAGTGCATTGTCCGACCAACAGGCAGACGAACAGTGCCGTCAAACTCCACCGCATTGTGTCGATATTCGACGGTTGTTCGACGTGTGCAGCGTACTAAACGTCAGTATGTATGCATTCACCGCAGCGTCAAATGTCTAAAAATCACCATTATCACGAAATCGCCAGAAAGATCCGTGAAAACAACACATTCACGAAACAAACATCAATGAGCGTACTACCACCACAAGCACGGCGATCGGCCTGTAGCCACTGAACTGGTGTATGAATACATGAGAGCGAATGAAACCGTGGCATCTTCGGTTTTGTTACTTTGATTGAAACAGTGAAACCAAATCCGTATGTCGTTTTACGTGCAACACATACACTTTTTGATCACATCTTCATTGCTGAATATAGTAGATATCTGCCTGAAATGGAAAAAATAAATAGTGAACTGTTTGTTTCAGAACTATTTACAGCAAGTGCCCTTTGCTGTGACGTCACGGGCTCGCTCGCAGACGTAATGGCAGACTGGCTGGGAGACTGGGCACTGCGTTGGCCTATATGCTGAATGCTCGATGATCATCATTTGAAATTCGCCGAAATGTTCAGCGGGTTCCGGTGCGGAACTTGCCAAATGACGTCGCAATAAAATGTTGGCCGTTTGCACTTCGGTATATACCGTAATACCGTATTAATGCAAGGCCAAGGCGGCAAGGCTCATACTGAAAATTATCAATAGCGATGTTTTATGTTTAAGCGGGGTTTTGGCTTTTGAATTCCATTTCCATCTGGCCTTCAGTCGCTGAACCATGTTTTGAATTCTGCATGGAGACTTGCAGAAGACCGATAACGTTGGAGGCAGCTCGTGGATGCGGCTACGCTAGTCTCTGGCATGCCCGCGATGATGAATTACATCCAACGCAAGTAGGCTTAAGCTGTTACGCAGCGTACGAAAGAAAGTAGGCAACAAACGATACAAACTACAAACGCAATGAATGCAAAAAAGTGCGCAGCTGCCGCAAGAGTTTTTGCGTCTGCTACGGGAGTTGCGTTCGTTGAGTTGAATAGAAACCTGTGTCCATCATTCCCTGTATGTTACGTTACATATTTATTATTTTGCCTTTCGATCTTAGTTGTGTTCTTGGTTGAACGTTAGTTGATTAAAAAGACGCAAATTGTAGTAAAATTATCGTTTGCATATTGTTTATGTGTGTGTGGTTTAACGTCGATTACAGTAATGGATGGTGTCTCTCGGGTAGGGCTTAGAATGTCGATGATTTTGGTGTTAAAACGTGAATAACGGTAAATGACAGCGAACACTCCCCTCTAACATGAACGTTGTGGGTGTGGCCAATGATGAGTAGAGTAAGAAAAAGTGAGTTAAATGTTACCGAAAAAATATGTGCTTTGATAAAAATGAGGAAAAAACGTGTGGGTTATGATCAAAATGTTGTTGTATTTGTGTCGGTTTAAATCGGTTTATAAAACGTTTCGTAAATGTTAACTGTGACTTAGGATTGTATTGCAGTGTTAACATGGTTGGGAAGCTGACCTGTGCATGTGCCCTTACGTTCTGTTGTCAAAAGCATCATCACAGCATATATAACACGAGTTACTTACACTGTGTCTTCATTGAAATATGCAGACATTGCGTGATTTCACTTTTTGACTTAAGTCTTTTGCTCAGCTAGTTCGCTGAGTGAAACTTATTTTGAATGCTAAAGTCCGGACTTAGACATGGATGACATGATGTTTCACCTTTTGCACCTTTTCAGCGACTGCTGCATCGGTCTGGAACAGTCTGCCGGAGTCGGTCCGGTCGTCTCCGTCGTTGCAAGTTTTTCTCAGCAGACTGAAAACCGAACTTTTTGCCTGGTCTTACAATCATGACTAACAACGTCTCATTGCACTGACTACTATTACGTGACTTCACTGTTTAGGCTTATTGTTACGTGTCCTTGTAGTCTTAGGA